>JACCEB010750645.1_pt1 | contig 28021 bp, 25 predicted proteins | sample 7454761 | NCBI WGS metagenome assembly JACCEB01 (sample SAMN15323454, study PRJNA562643) | freshwater metagenome | isolation source: river surface water | place: USA:Blue River Watershed | collected 2017-08-18
CGCAATCCCAAGCCGTTCGAGGTGGTTCGCCCCGACGCCGACGCGCGCTATTACGCGGTACGCGAGGTGGACCTCTCTATCCTGGAGCCGCTGGTCGCCTTCCCGGACTCCGTGGTACAGAACTCCCGCCCGGTCGGTGACGCCGTCGGCACCCGGGTGAACCAGGCCTTCATTGGCTCCTGCGCCAACGGCACCCTGGACGATCTGGCCATGGCCGCCGAGATCGTCAAGGGCAAACGAGTCGCGTCGCACACTCGTTTCCTGATTACCCCAGGCTCGCAAAACGTCTACCGCGAGGCCGCTCGCACCGGAATCCTGGCGACGCTGTCCGAGGCCGGCGCCATCATCACCCCGCCCACCTGTGGCGCCTGCGGCGGCGGCAGCATGGGCGTGATCGGTGCAGACGAGAACTGCATCACTGCGACGACCCGTAATTTCAAGGGCCGCATGGGTGATCCGAGCGCGAAGATCTATATGGGGTCGCCCGCAACCGTGGCCGCCTCTGCAGTGCGCGGCGTGATCACTGACCCGCGTGAGTTCATCCACTGAGACCCGGAGTACACATGAAGTACAAAGCCCGAGTCTGGAAATTCGGTGACAACATCAACACCGATCTCATTTTGCCCATCGTTGCGTTCTACCTTCCGCACGAGGAGCAGATCAAGTATGTCTTCAAGGCCAACCGACCCGGCTGGGTCGACGAAATGAAACCTGGCGACATCATCGTTGGCGGCAAGAACTTCGGCATGGGCTCCAGCCGCCCGGCCGCTCGCTCGCTCAAGACGCTGCAGGTTGGATGTCTGGTCGCGCACTCGATCAACGGCCTTTTCTTCCGCAACTCCGTCAACTGGGCCCTGCCTGCGATGGAGTGTCCTGGCGTGCAGGACCTTTTCGACGAGGGTGACGAGGCCGAAGTTGACTTCGACGCCTGCGTTGTTCGTAACCTGACCAAGGGCACCGAACTCAAAGCCAGTCGCGTTCCCGAGCAGTTGGTGAATATCGTGCGCGCCGGCGGCATCTACGAATTGCTCGAGAAGGAAGGAGCCATCGGTCCCAAGTCCAAGGCGGTGGAAGCGATCCCGGTGAAGGTGGCTTCCTCGGGCGATTGATCCCGATCAGCTGAGGTGATCGGCAGATCACGAATTTCAATTTGCTACAGGGCAGGGCGCCGGCATACGCTGGCGCCCTGTTTTCATTTGAATGGAGAGATCAGTGAAAGAAATCCGAGGCGAGACCCTGGCTGTTCTGCATTCCATGGGCACCGAGCCGCCCAAGACGTCCGCGCCCGAAGGCACCGTGGACTGCCACATGCACGTGTTCGATCCACGCTACCCCTTCATCCCGGGGCGCAATCCGGATCATTGCACCGCGGACGACTACCGCAATTTCCAGCGCCGTCTGGGTCTGTCCCGCTGCATCGTGGTGGGCGCCTCCAGCCACGGTCTGGACAACAGCTGCCTGCTCGATACCCTGGGCAAGTTCGGTGACAAGGCTCGCGGCGTAGCGACCATCAACCGTGACACGTCCGACGAGGAACTGCGCCGACTGCATGCGGCCGGTGTACGCGGTATCCGGGTGAATTTTGGCCGGGTTCAGGTCGTCGCCTCTGATCTGATGGTTCTGGCGCAGAAGATCAAGCCCTTGGGTTGGCACCTGCAGACACACATGTTGGCCGATGCCTTGGTCGAGAACGAGGCGCTGCTGGCTTCTCTGCCTGTGACGCTGGTGATCGACCATATCGGCCGCGCGCCTCAGCCCGGCGGCCTTGCCCACCCGGTGGCCGGGGTGCTCGAACGCCTTCTCAAGGCAGGCAACACCTGGGTGAAGCTCTCCCACTATTACGAAGATGCAGCCAAGGGCGTGACTTACGGCGACTACGTGCCGCTGGTCAAGCACCTGCTGGCTCTGCGTTCCGATCGCCTGGTCTGGGCGTCCGACTGGCCCCATGCCACCCAGGAGCAGCGCCCCAACGGCGCCGAGCTGTTCGATCAGGTCGCCCAATGGCTGCCCGACGCTGCCCTTCGCAGGCAACTGTTGGTCGACAACCCGAACGCCCTGTACTGGCGCGATTGAGGTCCGGCGACCGAGAGAGGCCAACCGATCCCCGTGCACATTGATAGGAGACCTACATGTTCCAAAACGAGTTTCGCGTGAACCGCCGCTGCGCACTGGCGGGCGTCATCGCACTCCTGGCCGGCGCTTTACTGGGTGCCTCCCCGGTGCTGGCGCAAGATGCAGCTCGTAGCTATCCGTCGCGGCCGATTACCGTCATCGTGCCCTATGCGGCCGGCAGCAACGGTGACCTGGTCACTCGCCAGGTCACCACGCGACTGGCCATCAGCCTGGGCCAGTCAATCGTGATCGACAACAAGCCGGGAGCCGGCGGCAATCTTGGCGCCGAAATCGCCATGCGCGCGCCGGCAGATGGCTACACCCTGGTGCTGACGGCGCCCAGCCACGCGGTCAACATGAGCCTCATGGCAAAGCCCCGCTATGACGTCCTCAAAGACTTCACCGCAGTGGCCATGCTGACTTCCTCGCCTATGGCGCTCATCGTCCACCCGGCGGTCAAGGCGCGCAACGTGCGCGAATTGATCGCGCTGGCCAAGGCCAATCCTGGCAAGCTTAACTACGCGAGTCCTGGTAATGGCAGCACGGCGCACATGGCGATGGAGTTGTTGAAGGCCGAGACTGGCGCCAATATTCAGCACGTGCCTTACAAAGGGGGCGGCGAAGCGACCAAGGACCTGGTCGGCGGCGAGGTGCAGGTCATGTTCAACGCGACCTCCACGGCGCTGGAGTTCGTCAACGCGGGCAAGGCCCGCGGGCTAGCGGTCTCTTCGGGGAAACGCAGCCCGATGGCCCCGGATCTGCCGACGGTGGCAGAGGCAGGCGTGCCTGGCTACGAGGTCCTGATCTGGCAAGGGCTGCTTGCCCCTGCAGGTACGCCCCAACCCATCGTCGAGCGACTCAATCGCGAGATCAACGCTGTCCTCAAGGCACCGGAGGTCCAGAAGGAGTTCGCCACCATGGGGGTCTCGCCTCTGCCCTGGACGGCCAAGGAATTTCAAGACTATCTGGCCAGCGAAGTGACCAAGTGGACGCGCGTGGTCAAGACCAACGGTATCAAGGCCGACTGAACTGACCGAGAGCGAAACTGTGGCCATGACGATCGCGGACGGCTACGCCCGCTTTGCCAGCGAACTGCGACATGAAGACATCCCACGGTCGGTACGGGAGCGTGCCCGCTTCCTGATCCTCGACGCCGTCGGCGTTGCCCTGGCCGCCAGCCAGGAGGATTTTGCGGACGCGGCGGTGGCAGGCTTCGCGGCATTTGGCCCGGGACCGGGGGTGGTGATGGGGCGGCGCGAGCGCCTCGGTGTGCGCGATGCCGTCGCCGCAAATGGTGTGATGGTGCATGGGCTCGACTACGATGACACGCACCCGCAAGGCGTAATCCATAGCACTGCCAGCTGCTTCCCCGCGGCCTTGGGCGCTGCGACGCATGCTGGCGCCTCCGGGCGCGACCTGGTCACCGCTTTCGTCATTGGCACCGAGGTCTCCGCCCGCCTGGGCATGGTGGCCAAGGGTGCCTTCCACGAAGCGGGTTTCCACCCGGCCGGCACGCTCTCGCCCTTCGCCTGCGCCTTGATCGCCGGCCGGCTCTACGGCCTGGACGAGGACCAGCTCGCAATGGCGCAGGGTATCGCGCTGAGCACCGGCTCCAGCAGCAGTCGACAGTTCAACCGCGAGGGGGCAGGTACCAAACGCCTGCATCCGGGCTGGGGGGCTGCGGCCGGCCTGGCCGCAGCCGCCTTGGCCAAAGGGGGGCTGACCGGCCCACGCGCGGCCTACGAGGGTGAGTACGGGCTGTACCCCACGCACCTGGGCGCCCGCTTCGCCCAGTGTGACCTGGGCGAGGCCACAGCCGGCCTGGGCGAGATCTGGGAGACGCTGGCAGTGGCCTTCAAACCCATTCCCGCCTGCCTGCACCTGCATGCCGTCATTGATGCGGCGGTGGCCCTCGGCGAGGCCCATGCGTTCCGGCTGGACGACGTGGAGAAGGTGACGGCCCTGCTCCCCCGCCAGGCCCTTCCGGTGGTTTGCGAGCCGATCGCGCCGCGACGGCGACCCTCCAACCCCTACACCGCCCAGACCAGCCTGCCTTATGCCGTGGCCTCGGCCCTGATCCGCCGCCGCTTCACCCTGGAGGACCTCGACGCGCAGGCCCTGAATGACGGCCAGGTCCACGCGCTGGCCGACAAGGTGGACTACGCCATCGATCCGAATTCCGCCTATCCCAGGTATTTCTCCGGTGAGCTGGTGCTCAGGCTCAAAGACGGACGCGAGTTCGCGCACCGGGAGGGTATCAACCGCGGCTCGCCGGACCGGCCGCTGACCGACGAGGAACTGCTGCGCAAATTCGCCGACAACGCGCAGCGCGTCACATCACCTCGGCGAGCCTCAGCGATCGCCGATGCGGTGCTGGCTATCGACCAGCCGGAGGGGCTTGCTGATTTCGAACGACTTCTCGCCAAGGAGGGTGAGCAATGAGAGAGTACAGAAACGTCGCCAAAGAGCGGTTGCTGCGCGGCGAGATGACCTTTGGTTTCCAGGTTCGCGTCTTCCGAGAGCAGGAGATGGCGCGTGCTATCGCGGCGGCCGGTTTCCATTTCGCCTTCATTGACCTGGAGCACACCGCGCTGGACGTCTCTGATGCGGGGCGCCTGGCCATCACCTGCGTCGAGGCGGGTGTGACGCCGATTGCACGGATTCCCGAGCGTGACTGGGGTATGGCCGGTCGCCTGATTGATGGCGGTTTACAAGGAATCGTCGTGCCTCACGTCGACACCGCCGAGCAGGCGCGCGAGGCGGTGGCCAACTGCAAGTACCGGCCTATCGGCGACCGCTACCGCGGCGACAACAGCATTCATTTCGGCTGGAACCCGCCGCCCGGCGGCAAGTCGCTTGTCGAGGCGCTCAACGACATTCTGATGCTCACCGTGATGATCGAATCGGAGGAGGCGATCGAGAACGTCGAGGCGATCGCGGCCATGCCAGGCGTGGATGTGATCTCCGTGGGCACCAGTGACCTCACCGGCTCGATGGGCGTTGGCGGCGACTTCAGCCATCCGCGGGTGATCGCCGCCTGGAAGCGCATCGCCGCCGCCGCCAAGAAGCACGGCAAGGGCCTGCGTCTGGGCGGTGTGAAGAAGCAGGAGGACATCATCCGTACCTACGAGCTGGGGTCGCGCATGGTGATTGCCGGCAATGACATGACGACGCTGTTCAAGGCGATGAAGTCCGACCTCGAGGCGCTGAAGAAAGGCGCCGTGGGCTACTGAATGCCCCCCGGGGGCCTGCTTTACGGGCCGCGTTTCTTGCTCAGGCCAGCCGGGCGCCCGGCCAACGCCCCTCGGCCACCAGGGTGCGGACGGCCTGCGTGAGCTCGTCGGCGACTTTGGCTGCAGCCGGCGACAGGTTGCGTCCGACGGCGCGCGCCAAGTGGAGGCCGCGGCGCAGATGGTCGCTAGCGATAGGGGCTGCGCACAACTCGCCCCGGCGAACCTCGTCGTAGACGATGAAGGCCGAGAGTATGGACATGCCCATGCCCTGGAGGACCAGATTCTTCTGCAGCGTCATCGAGTTGGTCTCGATCGCCACATTCAAAGTGACGCCCGATGCCGTGCACTCCCGCTCCACCAAGGCGCGGATGCCGTTCGACGTCGCGGGAAGAATGAGGGGCACCTGCCCAAGTTCGCTCAGGGCCACCGGGGTGTCCATGTCCAGTCCGGAGTCGGGCGGACCCACCAGGTACAGCGATTCCTCCAGCAGCTTGTCGCTGGGATAGCGGCTCACGCTGTCTGGGCGTGGAAAGACCAGGGCGATGTCGGCCTCGCTGCGCTCCAGGCTGGATTCCAGGTCGTCCAGGTAGGTGACGTAGCTGCGCACGGTGATATGTGGGTAACTCTGGCGCAGGCGCGCCATCAGCGATGACGAGAGGAATTCGGCAGTGCTGGGCAGGTAGCCCACGACCACAGTGCCCGAGAACTCCTGTTTTCCGGGGCTGATCTCACGGCGGCCCTCGTCGATCTCGACCAGGGCCCGGCGCACCCGCTCGACGAACTTGCGGCCGGCGGCGGTGGGCACCATGCCGTGGCGCTCGCGCTCGAAGAGGACGACGCCCAACTCTTCCTCCAGCAGCTTGACCTGGCGCGAGATCGCCGGCTGCACGATGTGGAGGATTTCGGATGCCTTGGTCACACTGCCGGTTTCGGCGATGGCCAACAGCGCCCGCAACTGCTTGAGATCCATTCTTTGATGGTACCGCAGGGACGGCGGGGCAGGCCTCACGAGTCGTGGGGCTACATCAGACGGTGTCGCGTGCCTGCAGGCTGGCCAAGGCCTGCGGGCGAACGCCTGTCCAGGCCCACTCCAGCAGGAACACGGTGTGCACCACCGGCGCGGCCAAGACGGGCGACAGGTGCTGGAGGCAGCCGATGTTGCCGGCGGCTACCACGTCCGGTTGCAGGGCTGCCAGTGTGCCGGCCTTGCGTTCGCGCAGGCGCTCCGCGCTGTCCGGTTGAAGCAGGCTGTAGGTACCCGCAGAACCGCAGCAAAGGTGCTCATCACGCGGCGTTAGCACGGTATAGCCAGCCTGTCGCAGCAGCGCCTTGGGCTCGTTGAGACGGCGCTGTCCGTGCTGCAGCGAGCAGGCCGCGTGGTAGGCCACCCGCAGGCCGGGACGCAGTTTGGGCGTCGGCAACAGCCCGTCGCCGAGAAATGTCGCCAGGTCCATGGCCAGATTCGCCACCCGGGCGGCACCAGCCGCGTGGACCCGATCGTCCTGCAGCAGGTGCCCATAGTCCTGCACCGCATGGCCGCAGCCGGAGGCGGTGACGATGATCGCATCGACCTGCACTGCGTTGGCTACCGCCAGCCACGCCTCGACGTTGGTGCGTGCCTTGGCAAGGGCTGGCGAGGTCTTGCCAAGGTGGTATTCGATCGCGCCGCAGCAACCGTCGCCCGTGGGCACGATCACCTCGACACCCAGGTGGGTGAGCAGGCGGATGGCCGAGTGCAGCGCTGCGGCATCCATGACCTGTTGCACGCAGCCAAGGGGGAGCAGCACACGCTTGCGGCGCAGGCCCACGGCGGCGTGAACGCCGCGCCGGGGCGGCTCGGTTTCGACAGCCGAAGGCGCCGGCAATGAAGCCAACATGGCACCCAGGGCCCGGGTCGGACTTTTGCGGCGCAGCCAGCCAGCCAGGGGCCGGGCAAACCTGCCTGCGGCCATGCTGGCGCGCATCAGCGTCGGGCTGGGCAGCACCCGCGCGATCAGCCCGCGCGTCAGCCGGTCGGCGATCGGCCGGCGGTGGTGCCGCTCCACGTGCTCGCGCGCCTGGTCGATCAGGTGCATGTAGTCCACCCCCGAGGGGCAGGCGACGGTGCAGGACAGGCAGGACAGGCAATTGTCCAGGTGTGTGACGGTGTCGTTCTTGGGCGCGCCGCCCTGGGCCAGCATCTCGTGGATGAGGTTGATCCGGCCTCGAGGCGACTCTCGCTCATCACCCGTGAGTTCATAGGTGGGGCAGGCCGCATTGCAGCAGCCACAGTTGGTGCAGCTGGAAAGAATTTTTTCGGCTTGTAAGGTGCCGGGTTGAGCCAGTTGCTCGTCGGTGAATCGGGTTCTCACTTGCGGTTCCTATGCGGGCATGCCCCGCTCGGTCGTGGAGGAGGCCTGGAAGACCTCCCAGGGGTCGAAACTTCGCCGCAACTCCGCCCGTAGGTTGGCGAGCGGATCGGAAGCCCGCGTTCCGCTTTGCGTAGCATCTGCGTACGCGGGGGCGAGGCGCCAGGCCTGTTCGGCCATTTCGGAAGTCAAGCGCTCCAGCGCGGATAGGCTTGGCCGGCTCCGTGTGGCACCTGGGACCTCGGTGGCCAGTCCCTCGAATAGCTCGGTGACGATTCCTACCTGGTCATCCAGGCTGGCTTCGCGTCCCTCCAGCCGCAGCAGTGCCAAATCGGCGTCGGCACTGATGGTCAGCCCGAGACCGAGGGCATGCGCGCCGTCGAGGCATGCCCAGCCTGCCAGCCGCAGGCCCCGGGCTCGGCATCGGGCCAGCAGTTGGGGGAGTAAGCCGGGGGCGCCTGCTGGGAGGGCTAGTACCAGACTGCATTCGGCTTGCGGGCGCATCTGGGTGCGCAGGATCAGCTCGGTGACAAGGCCCAGGCTTCCCTGGGAACCGACGACGAGCTGGTGCAGGGGCAGGCCTGCGACGCTCTTGAGCGTGTTAGCGCCGCAGCGCAGGGTCTCGCCGCGTCCGTTGATCAGACGCAGTCCGAGCAGGTGACGGCGGGGCCCACCGTAGCTCATCGCGCGTGGACCGGCGTGGCCGGCCACCAGGCAGCCGCCGATGGTAGAGGGGCCGAGCCGGCCTAGTGAAGTCGAGCTGGCCAGTGGATCGAAACCCAGTCGCTGGCCTGCGCCAGCGAGCAGCGCGTTCACCTGCGCGAGTGGGGTGCCGGCGTGCACGCGTAGCGTGAAGTCGGCTGGCTCGTAGTCGATCACACCAGTCAAGTGCCGGCTGCTCAAGATGGACGGACTCGCCGGCTCATTTGCTTGGCCGTGGCCCTGCGCCGCCGACTCGGCCATGCGGGTGCCGCCGCCTGCCAAGCGCAGGCCCCGACTTAGGCCCTTGCTCGCGCGGATCATGTCCACAGCCTCGGCCTCGTCGGTGGGCAGCAGCAGGCCGGGGTTCAAATGCGGTCCTCCCGCGGCAGGACCTTGTCCGGGTTCAGGCCTTCGTCGGGCACGAAGGCGCGCCGAGCGCGGCGTTGTTGGGCCAGCGCGGTCGTGTCGAATTCAAGGCCAAGTAGTTCGCGCCGAGCCAAGCCGACGCCGTATTCCGAGGAGATCGTGCCGCCCAGGGCCACGCAGGCACGGCGGATGTCGTCCGCGCAGGTACGCGCCTGCTCTGCCGCGGCATGATCGCCCACGGGGTGGATGATGAAGGCATGCAGCGTGCCGTCGCCGGCGTGTGCCACCACCGCATGGTGGAGCGCGTGCGCCTGCGCGCAGCGACGGACGGCCTCCAGGCCCTGGTCCAGTCGGCTCAGGGGAACACCCACATCCAGGCACTCAAAGGCGCCTATCCGAGAGACGGCTTGGTAGACATGGCTGCGCCCCTGCCACAAGCCCTCGATCTCGGCCCCGGAGGAAGTTGCCTGCCAGGTGCGCGGCCGCCAGTCGGGGATTCGCGCCTCCAGCGCGGCGCGGTCGGCGGCGACCTCCGCCGCCAGGCCTTGCAGCTCGAGCAGAAGGCTGGCGCCAGCATGGGTGTCATAGCCGCTGGGTGCGAAGCTCTCCATCAGCGCCACCGCGTGGGCGTCCATGAACTCCAGACGCTGGGGCATCACGCCGGCAGCCAGGACACCGGCCGCAGCCGCCAGGGCCTGGGCGTCGGTTTCGAAGGACAGCAGCAGGCCGAGTCGAGCCTCGGGCAGGGGTTGCAGCTGCAGCGTGACCTCGGTCACGAAGGCCAGCTGGCCTTCGGAGCCGCAAAGAAGGGCCATGAGGTCGCTGCCCGGGTCGGTGTCGGCCTCGGCGTGGCAGCCCAGGTGAAGAAGTCGGCCGTCGTGCAGCACCGCACTCAGGCCCAGGACCTGGTCGGCGGTGGCGCCGTGCCGCAGCGCACAGGCGCCGCTCGCGTTTGATCCGATGTTGCCGCCGATGGTGCAGGTGCGGCGCGACGAGGGGTCTGGCGCGTAGTACCACCCGGCCTCGGCCGCCTCCTCAGAAATGGCCAGGTTGCGCAGGCCGGTCTGCACGCGCAGGGTGCCCAGGTCTCGGTCGAAGGCGAGGATGCCTTTCAGCCGTGATGTGCCGATGACGAGGCTGCGGCCCAGGGGGATGGCGCCGCCGCAGCGGGAGGTGCCCGCACCGCGCGGCATCACCGACACCCCCGCACTGCGGGCCAGGCGCATCACGTCGGCGACCTGCTCGCTGGTAGCCGGCAGAACCACACCCATTGGATCGCCCTCGGCATGTCCGAGCCCGTCGCTCCGGTAGGTCACTTCGCCCGCCTGGCCCATGATCACAGCCTCGGGTGGGAGGACACGCAGCAGTTCGGCGCGCAGTTGCGCGGATCCAGGGGGGGAGCTGTTCACGATGGCGGGATCGTAGGGAGGGCGAGGGTGCAGCGTCCAATCGAAATTGGGTCTCCTGCCATCAATTCCCTCTATGTCGGCGGCACATGCCTCGGGCTGATGCCAGCATTGCCAATCGGTATTGGACGTTGTCCGGACCCCTCCCTAGCATGACTCCATGAAGTTCCCCCATCTGTTTCAACCCATCAGACTCGGCCCGCACACGGCCCGCAACCGCGTCATGCGGGTCGCCACCGGAACCAACAGCGGTAAAGACGGCCAGGTCACACCACAGATGATTGCGCTTCACCGCCGCCTTGCGCGCGGTGGCACCGCGGTGGTGGTGAGCGAATCGATGCGCGTCCATCCGAGCATGCGTGGGCGGAGCGAGTCACTGGTCATTTATCGCGACGAGACCATCCCGCACCTGGCCAAGGTGGCCGACGCGGTACATGCCGAGGGCGGGCTGTTCGTCGCGCAGCTCAACCACGGTGGCCGCCAGCACCATGCCAACGAGCATCCTACGCTGTGGGCGCCGTCGGCTTTGGCTTGCCCGCACAGCGGCGGCGTGCCGCATGCCATGACCCGCGGCGAAATTCGCGAGGTGGTCGATGGCTTCGCCAAGGCCGCCAGCAACGCCAAGGCGGCGGGTTGCGCCGGTATCGAGATTCACGGTGCCCAAGGGCACCTGATCCAGGAGTTTCTATCCCCTTTCAGTAACGTTCGCCACGATGAATATGGTGGCTCGATGCGAAACCGAGTTCGATTCGCCAGCGAAATCGTGCAGGCCGTACGCGACAAGGTGGGTGCAGACTTCATGGTGGGCTATCGGATGGGCGTCCATGAATTCTGGCCAGGCGCGCTCGACCTGGAGCAGACCCTGGAGGCCGCCCAAATGCTCGACGCCCTGGGCATGATCGACTATTTCTCCCTCGCACAGGGCAACTTCAACACCCTGGACTACCACTTGCCGGACGCCCACTTCAAGGCGCCCGCCTTCAATGACCTGCAGTCTGCCTTTAAGCCCGTGCTCCAGGCGCCGGTCGTCGCCAGCGCGCGCATCACGACGCCCCAGCAGGCGGAGGACATCATTGCCGCTGGCCAGGCCGACATGGTGGGCATGTGCCGGGCCCTGGTGGCTGACCCCGAGTGGGCGGCCAAGGCCGAGGCGGACAGGGACGATGACATCCGCCGTTGTATTGGCTGCATGAAGTGCTGGGTCTGGATCACAGCCGCCCAGCCCCTGCGATGTGCGATCAACCCGACGGTCGGCCAAGAGCTGGTGCCCTTTCCGACAGCCAAGCGCCGCAAGAAGGTCGTGGTGCTGGGCGGAGGACCCGGCGGCCTGGAGGCCGCGCGCGCCAGCGCTGAAGCCGGTCACGAGGTGGTGCTCTTCGAAAAAGGCCCCGCCCTGGGCGGCAAGCTGGTCTGGGCCAAAGGTCACCAACCCTACAACGAGTCCAGCTTGGCTTTGCCCTGGCTGATTCGGCAGGTCCATCACCTGGGCGTGGACGTTCGTCTTCGCAGCGAGCCGGATGTCGAGACCGTTCTTGCAGAGAGAGCCGATTCAGTCATCGTTGCCACCGGTGCCGCGCCCTACGTTCCTGCCCTGGGGGGCGATGGAAGCGTCAAAACGGTCACCATGGGGACGGCCAATGAGGGTGCCCGCGTCGTGGTCATGGACGAGGACGGCTTCTTCTGGGGCGCTACGACCACGGAGTTCCTCGCCCGTCGCGGCTGCCAGGTGACCTATGTCACCCGCTTCCTGGAACCCCTGCGCGAGCTGGCCGAGGTGACCCGGATCAGCACCCTGCGCGAGTTGGACAAGCTGGGCGTGCGCCTCCTGCCCAACACCTTCGTCGATCGCTGCGAAAGCGGTGCGGTCATCCTGAGGCATTTCTACAACCGCGAGCGAGAAGAGCGAATCGATGGCGTTGACGAGTTAGTCTGGATCGGCGCGCAGCTCCCTAACGATGGGATCGCGTACGCCTTGCGCGAGGCCGGGCAGACCGATGTGCGGTTGGTGGGCGACGCTTTCGCGCCGCGTCGTCTGGCCAATGCGATCCAGGAAGGCTATCAAGCTGCTTCCGAGCTCACGAAGGTGGACTGAAGCCGAATCGCCCGTCGCGATGGGCTGAACGAAAAAGCCCCCGCAGTGCGGGGGCTCTTGCTGCATCCGGTGAGGCCCGGCGGACGGGGTCGCGGGGCACGAGCGTCACTGCATCTGAATGTTCATCTTGCGGATCAGGGGCACCCACTGGTCGTAGTCGCGCTTGATGATACGACTGAGGGACGCGGCAGAAGAGTCGCCGACCTGGTCGAAGCCTTGGGACTGCAGCGTCTTGACGAAGGCCTCGCGCTTCATGGCGGCGGCCAGAGCCTGCTCGAGGCGCCGGGCGACAGCATCTGGCGTCGTGGCCGGCGTCATCACGCCGTACCAGGTGGACATGAGCAGGTTGGGCATACCGGCAGTGGCGCTGGTGGGGACGCCGGGCAGTTGCTGTGATTCGCGGGTATCGGTGATCGCCAGGGCTTTGAGCCTGCCCGATTGGATGAAAGGCGTCACCGTGGTGACGTTGCCGATGGCCAGGTCCACGTTACCAGCCTGGATGTCGGTGAGCGCAGGCGCCAGTCCCTTGTAGGGGACGTGGATCATGTCAGTCCCTGTGAGCTGCTCGAAGAGCACGCCCGCCAAGTGGGAGGCCGAGCCGATGCCCGGCGAACCATAGGTCAAAGCGGGGGCTTTTTTGGCGCGTTGGGCCAGTTCCTGAAGCGAATTCACTCCGAGCGAGGTGCGCACCACCACCGCGGCCGGTGCCGATCCGACCATGCCGATCGGTCGCAAGTCCTTGAGTACGCTGTAGCTCAGCTTGTAGGCGCCCTCGGCGAAGACCATGGAGCCGTTTCCGCCAAGGAGAATGGTGTAGCCGTCCCCAGGCGCCGTCGCCACGGCGCCGACGCCAATCGTGCCGCCTGCACCGGCACGGTTTTCCACCACGACCGGTTGTCCCAGCTCAAGGCGCAGCGAATCGGCCAGCGTTCGGGCCAGAACATCAATGGCGCCGCCGGCGGCGAAGGGCGCGATCAGCTTGATCGGACGGCTGGGGAAGACGGGATCGGCTGCCCAGGCAGCTGGTACGCATGACAGGGCCAGTGTCCCCACAGTCAGAAGGCGGCGGCTCAGGGAAAATTGAAACGGCATGGTCAGAAGAACAGAACAACAGGAGAGTACAAGCTTAGGCATTCCACCTGAGGGGTGGAAATGCTAAATCTTGATCCTCCCATCAAGGTCGGGACGCCCCCCGAGCAGCCTCAGGCCAGCAATGTGGAGCCTGGCCACAGCCCGCGTTGGACGCAATCCCGGACCAGGCCGCGCAACTCGTCGAGCACAGAGTTGGCTGCGGGTGTGGTTACCCGACCGGCACTGCGGGCGAGGTAGAGCTTCCGGCGCAAATTTGCGGAGGCGATCGGGGTGGCGGTCAGTGCTCCGCGCTTGATCTCGTCTGCGATCACGAACCCAGAGAGAATGGACAGTCCTACGCCGCTCATGATCAGGCTTTTTTGCACATGCATCGAACGGGTTTCGGCGGTGATGTTCAGGGTCACGCCGCTTGCGGCGCACTCGCGGTCGACCATTTCGCGCACGGCATGGGGGCGGGCCGGCAGGATGAGAGGAACCTCGCGGATTTGTGCCAGGGAGACGGGCTTGTCCATTTCCAATTCGGCGTCAGCCGCGCCCACCAGGTAAAGGGACTCCTCCAATAGCGCCTCGCGCGGAAAGCGGGCGGAGGACTCGTCCTGGACATAGACCAGGGCCAGGTCCACCTCTCCCTTCTCCAGGGCCTGTTCGAGGTCTGAGAGGTAGGAGATGTAGCTGCGTACCTGCACATTCGGATAGCTTTGGCGAACCCTCCCCATCAGGCTGCTGACCAGCTGGTCGGCGGCGCTGGGGAAAAAGCCGACCACCACGTAGCCAGCGATGGTCTGCGAGCGTGGACTGATGGCAGACTTGGCCGTGTCGAGCTCGAGCAGGGCGCGGCGCGCGCTCTCGGCGAAGCGCCGGCCAGCCGACGTCAGAACCATGCCGTGGCGTTCCCGGTCGAACAGGGCGACGCCAAGTTCTTCCTCCAGCAACTTGAGCTGCCGGGAGATCGCCGGCTGCACGACATGCAGGATGTCGGCCGCCCGAGTCACGCTGGCGGTCTCTGCGATCGCCAGCATGGCGCGCAACTGCTTCAGATCCATACCGGCATTTTATTGGACGACTCCCCGCGCGGCCGATGCAGAGGCCGGCGGGGCATCCAGGGCGCTCAGTCGGCCAGGCGGCAGACGGGCAGCGAGACGCCCTCTCGGACGTCCAGGAAGCCGATTTCCACCCGATCGCCGATCTTCGGTTCCCTGGTCGGGGTGGGCCAGGCCAGCATGGGGATCCGTACGCCAGGCACCACGTCGACCAGCAGGCCCACGTAGGGCAGGTGCGCCTCGACCCAGGGGTAGTACGCCTTGCGATAGCGGATCCAGCTGGCCACCGTGCCGCTCGCCTCGGGCGCGCGCCATTGCACCATGTTGCTCAGGCAGTGCGGGCAGCGCGGCGAGACCGGGAAGAAGTCTCGCCCGCAGCCGCCGCAGTGCGGCACGACGAAGTGGTGCCCGGCGGCAGCGTCCCAGTAGCCGGCGTTGTCGGGTGTGCGGCGCGGCAGCAGCGACTCCGGCGGGCAGAAATCGGGGGAGAGGGTCGTCCCGGTCATTGGGGGGCTCCAAGAAGCAGGGAGCAGCCATTGGGGCTGATGAATTGTCCGATCCGGGCGCCACGCACCTGGCGGGCGCCGCACTGGCCGCGCAGCTGGCGGTAGAGCTCGACGACATGGTTCCAGCCCGACATGCCGGATTCGGCCAGATGACCGCCGCCGGTGTTGACCGGAAGTTCGCCGTCGGGTGCCATGCGGTCATGGGCCATCCATTTCCAAGCCTGGCCGATCGGGCAGTGGCCATAGCGCTCGAGCTCCATCGGGATGGAGGGAGAGAAGCTGTCGTAGATGCCGACCACGTCCACGTCCTTGGGTTCCAACCCTGCCATGGCGAAGACCGGTGCCGGCTGCCACTGCCAGGGCTCATCCTGGTAGGCCAGACCCATGCCGGGGATGGCGAACACCGCTTCCGAGCGGCCGGTTGCCAGGCCCTGGGCGCCGAGAATACGCACGCCCCCGGGCGCTGCCGAGTCTCGGCTGACGATGACGGCCACCGCGCCGTCGTTGGGCAGCGCGAAATCGGCGCGGCGCAGTGGCTCGATGATCACCCGCTCCTGCAGGTAGGCCGCGGCGTCCAGCGGCTTGTGGCGCAGCACCGCATGCTCGGTCAGGCCGGCGTTGCGGCGCTGGTTGGTGACCACATGCTGCAGGGCGTCTGGATCCGCTTCGTAGAGGTGGACGTAGCGGCGCCAGCTCAGGGCGGCCGCATTGGCCGGCGCCGTCATGCCGTAGTAGGGTACCTCGCCGTGGGCGCCGCCCCCTTCGCGGCTGGACTCCTTGTCGTTGTGGCCGCCGAACTGAGTCACACCCGAACGGGCGTGGATGCACAGCACATGAGTGGCCAGGCCCGCGGCTACAACCGCCGCCGCGGTCATGATGGCTGGTCCTGTCATGCGGCCGTGGGCCCAGGTCTGCAGGCTGTAGCGCGCCTCGATGCCGAAGTCGAAGCCGATCATGTCGTAGTCCAGCCCCCCCTGGACGATCAGGCCGTCCAGGTCGTTCTTGGTCAGGCCTGCCTCGTCGAGTGCGGCCACCAGGGCGTCCCCCATCAGGGCGGCCGCAGTGCGCTGCGATTTGAGCGCGTACTCACTGTGACCAACCCCGGAAATGACTGCTCCCATGGTCATCAAATCACCCCTGCTTCCGAAAGGCGGGCCATCTCGGCCTCGCTCATGCCCAGTTCCTGGCCATAGACCTCCAGGTTGTGTTCCCCCATCTGCGGGAGCACGGAGCGCACCGAGCCGGGCGTTCGTGAAAGTTTGGGCACGATACCGGGGTAGTGCAGGGTTCCGATGCCGGGCCACTCCACGGGTAGCAGCATGTCTCGCGCCTTGAACTGCGGGTCCTTCAGGATGTCGGGCGCACGGTAGACCTTGGCTACCGGCACATCGCCGGTGTTCAGGCGTGCAAGAACTTCCTCGGCCGTATGGCTGGCGATCCAATTGCCCACTTCGCCGTCGACGACTTCTTCGTTGTCGGCGCGTACCTGGGCGCGCCCGTACTTCTCGGCCAGGTCAGGCCGGCCCATCACGGCGGCAATCCGCTTGAAGACCGGGTCTGACCCGGCGGCAGGAACGATGTACTCGCCGTCCTTGGTCTTGTAGATGTTGGTGGGCACCACACGCGGGTTGCGCGCGCCGACCGGCTTCTTGACCACGCCCAGGGCCTCGTAAACGGCGACGAAGTCGTTCATCAGCATGAAAAGGCCTTCGTACAGGGCAGTGTCGATCACCTGGCCCCGCCCGCTGCTCTGGCGCTCGTGCAGGGCGCTGGTCACACCAAAGGCGGTGAACATGCCGCCCACAGCGTCGGCGATGCTGATGCCCGCTCGCACTGGCGGCAGGTCCGGGTAGCCGGTGATCGAGCGCAGGCCGCTCATGCACTCGGCGATGATGCCGAAGCCCGGCTTGTTGGCGTAGGGGCCGGTCTGGCCGAAGCCGGAGACGCGGGCGTAGATGATGCGCGGGTTGACGGCGAAGACGTCCTCCGGGCCCAGGCCCCATTTCTCCATGTTGCCGCCGCGGAAGTTCTCCACGATGACGTCGTAGCCCTTGGCCATGCGCAGGAACAGGTCGCGTCCCTGCGGCTGGCTCACGTCCAGCGTGATGCAGCGTTTGTTGCGGGACAGGTGGCCCCAAAAGAAGCTCACCTCATTCTTGTCCGCATAGCTCCAGGTGCGCAGGGTGTCGGGCTTGCCTGGCGCCTCGATTTTGGTGACGGTCGCACCCATATCGCCCAGAAGCTGGCCGCAGAAGGGGCCTGCGTACATGCTGCCGACTTCGAGAACTTTGAGGCCGGCGAGTGGGCCTGGACTGTCTGGGGAAGGGGGCGACGTCGTGTTGGAAATCATCTTGACTTGCACGCTGGAAAATTGAGCAAAGAGACACCCGCGCGACGGGTGCCGCGTGGGCCTGGAATCTGAGTCTTGCCGGTGCCGGGGTTAGCGACTGGTGACCGCGGCGGGGCTGAGGTCGATGTTTTTCAACAAGGCGGCCATGGCGGTACTTTCCTTTTTGAGAAAGTCCGCAAACTGCTCCTGCGTTGAGCCGACCAGTTCATATGACGGTGTGACTTCGCGGAACTTCGGGTTGCGGGCTACACCCTGGAACGCGCGGGAAAGTTTCTGCTGGATGTCAGGCGGCGTCTTGACCGGCGCGAAGAAGCCTGTCCAGGACGCGATTTCGACCGGGTAGCCGAGTTCGGTCAGCGTGGGCGTGTCCGGCAACAGGCTTGAGCGGCGCGCTGATGTGACGGCAAGGACGCGGGCGTTGCCTTGCTTGGCGACCTGCGCCGCCTGATCCACGCCCGGGAAGCCCATTTGCAGGACGCCGGGGAGCAGGTCACGCATGAACTCGGCCGAACCCTTGTAGGCCACATGTTCCATCTTGATGCCGGCGGCCTTCAGCAGCATCTCGGCGGCGAGGTGGTTATTGGTGCCAATGCCGCCACTGCCGTAGTTGAGCTTTCCCGGGTTGGCTTTCGCATAGTCCACCAGTTCCTTGACCGATTTGACCGACAGGCTGTTGGGTACGACCAGGGCGTGGGGTGTGCGTGCCACCAGACTGAGCGGCGCCAAATCGCGGTCGCGGTCGTAGGGCATGTCCTTCTGCAAGAAGGGATTGATCAGGATGGTGTTCTGCTGCAGCAGGATGGTGTAGCCATCCGGGGGGGCCTGGACAACGGCCATGGTGGCGAGGATGGAGTTGGCACCGGGTCTGTTTTCTACCACCATGCGCTCGGCCAAGCCTTCGCCCAAGAGGGGAACCATGCGCCGCGCGAGTGTGTCGCTGCCGCCACCAGCCGCAAATGGTGCAATCAGGCGAATCGGTCGTGAAGGGTAGGCGTCGTTGGCCAAGGCCGGTCCCAGGGCGCAGGTCAATGCTGGGGCGGCGGCCATGCGCAGGACACTGCGGCGTCGGAAAGATTGCATGTTTTGTCTCCTGGGCCGCATGTACGAGGTGCGGCTCAGGGCAGAACTTAATTGCGCTCGTGCTTGGGCGCCAATCGTTTGTCGCGGCCCCCCCATAAGCCGACCTTATTCGCTGGCGGCGCCGGTGTGCGTAGCGCTCAGTCTGCGCCTCGGGCAACGAGGCTTGCGCTCAGGTGCTGTTTGAAAGCGGCGGCGAGTCGTGATTTCGGTCGATCGCTTCGGGTCACCAGCACGACCTGGGTCTCAATGTGAGGCCTGAATTCACGTTCCACCAGGTCTGGAAAGTGATCGAGCATTCCAGTCGATTCGACGAGCGCTACGCCCAAGCCGGAGGTCACCATGAAGATAGCGGCCAATGACGAGCTGGACTCAATGCGGACGTTGCGTGGCACGCCCAAGGCCACGAAACTCGCTTCGATGCGAGCGCCTAGATCTGACTGGGGCCCGGGTGTGATCAGGGGCATGCTGGCGAGATCGGCGGGGCTCACCGAGCGCCGGCTGGCCAATGCGTGTCGCCGGGGCATGACGCAGGTAACCTCCCCCCGATGCAAGACCTCGGACTGAAGCGTCGTATCCAAGACGCCTCCAGGCTGGTGGATCAGCGCAAAGTCGGACTTCAACTCTCGCACGCTGGATTGAGCTTGGGAACTCGAGAGCACGCGCAGGACGATTCGGGATTGCGGTCGCTTGGCAGCAAAAGAGCTGAGGAGACCGGGTAGCACAAAGCTGGCAATCGCCGGGATGGCGGCGACCATCACGGTGCCCGCGGCGCTGTTACGCAACCCTTGGGCCGTGCGATCGAGCGCCTCGAGCCGGGCAAAGATGTCATCGACTTCAGGCAGGAGGGCGCGGGCTTCTGGCGTGGGAACGAGGCGACCCTTGAAGCGCTGAAAGAGCGTGAGGCCCAAGGTCTGCTCAGCGTGCTTGAGCACCTGGCTGACTGCAGGTTGGGACACATGGAGCTTGGCGGCTGCCTCCGTCATGTTGCCCGATGTCATCAGGGCATGGAAGACCTCGATGTGCCGTAACTTCATGGCGCATTCTTCCGGTAAGTGCCCTCTTCGAAGACTAGGGCCGCGGCCGGCGCCAGCCATACAGGGCAATGCAGGGACGTGATCAAAGGAATCACGAAACTCTATTGGAACAATTAATTCATCAGATCTTAGGATACACCCTTCAATGTCGAGCAGAAAGACTCCATGAATCAATCCAATCCGTCTGCGCCTGCGTGGCAGCAGGCTGTCTTCAAGGTACTGAAGGAAGGCGGCGTCAAGCAGATTGCCTACGTCCCGGACGCTGGTCACGCGTTCGCCATCCGGGCTGCCGTCGCCGATCCTGATATCCAGGATGTCGTGCTGACCACCGAGGAAGAGGGCGTCGCCGTCGTCAGCGGAGCCTGGTTGGGCGGACAACGCGCTGTCTTGCTGATGCAAAGCAGTGGCGTTGGAAATTGCGTGAACATGTTTTCCCTGCTTCGGAGCTGCAATTTCCCCTTCCTCACGCTGGTCACCATGCGCGGCGAATACGCCGAGTTCAACCCGTGGCAGGGCCCCATGGGAAAGAAGACCCAGGAGGCCCTTGAGCTGATGGGAATCACGGTGTTCCGCGTGTCCGACCCCGACCAAGTCGAGGAAATCACCAGTGCGGCCTTTGACGCCGCATTCGTGGCCGGCGAGCAAGTTGCCGTGCTGTTGTCACAGAGCCTGATTGGCCGCAAGAAGTGGGAGCGCAACTGATGTCTGCAACGCATGTGCAAGGCGCCGTGGAGCGGCGCGAGTTCGTGGCCAAACTCCTTCAGCAGACGCCCGACGCTCTTGTCGTGACTGGCCTGGGTTCACCCTCTTACGATGTTTTTGCGGCGGGCGACCGCGATAGCAACTTCTATCTCTGGGGGGCGATGGGAGGGGCAGCCTCCGTTGGCTTGGGCCTGGCGCTCGCCCAGCCAAAACGTTCTGTTGTCGTACTGACCGGTGATGGCGAAGCCCTGATGGGGCTCGGAAGTTTCGCGACGATCGGCGTAAAGCAGCCCAAGAATCTCACCTTGATCGTTCTGGACAATGGTCACTTCGGTGAGACCGGTATGCAGCGCAGCCACACCAGCCTGGGGACCAGCTTGGTGGCGGTTGCCAAGGGCTGCGGCATTGAGGACTCCCAGGTCATCGACAAGACTGAAGACTTCACAGCCGTGGCCAAGCGAGTCAACGCCCGCGCCGGCACCGCGCTGTTCCAGGTTCACATCCGGCCCGATGAGCCCCCGCGGGCGCTGCCGCCGCGAGACGGGGTCTATGTCAAGAACCGCTTCCGCGCGCACCTCGGCCTGAAGCCCTTCTGATCCAGCCGGTTGCCTCATGCCCCGGCGTTTGGGCGCTCACGGGCATGAGGGCGCCTTCGAGCGGCCCGCTCACGATCGAAAACCCTGGCGGACCGCAGCGCCAGGGGCACGCCGACTGTGGGTCAGGGCTGTTTGATCAGTTTGGCCTTGCGCGCTACACGCTCCCACTTCGGAATTTCAGCCGCTATGAAGGCGCTGAACTCCTGGGGAGTCGTCGGCGCAGGTCCGCTGCCTTGAAGCAGCATCCTGGTGCGCATATCTGGGTCTGAGAGAACTCGCCTCAGCGCCTGATTCATCGTGTTGACAAGTTCGGCGGGCACGCCCTTGGGGCCCACGAGACCGTACCACCCCGTGACGTTGAAGCCGGGTATCGTTTCGGCCATCGTCGGTACATTGGGAAGCAAGTCCGATCGCCGGGGATCGGAGACCGCCAGAGCGCGCAGGACGCCACTTTGGATCGAGCCCTGCACCGGTGCGTACGTGCTGAAGACAAAGTCCAGCCGCCCCCCCATCAGGTCCTTCACGGCGTCATTGTTAGCCTTGTAGGGGACGCGGAGGACGTCCATATCCGTCTCTGAAAAGAGCAGCTCTGCGGCCATGTGCGTGACACTTCCCGGCAGGAAGCCGACGGACAGCTCGCCTGGCTTCTTCTTGGCGGCTGCAATCAGGTCCGCGACAGTCCGCACCGGGGAGTCACCCCGCACAAGCAAGATGGTCCAGTTGGTGGACACCATCGAGATCGGTGTGAAGTCCTTGACGGAGTCAAAGGGCTGTGACCGCAGGCTCGGGTTTGTCACGTGGCTCGTGTAGTTGAACAAAAAGGTGTAGCCGTCGGGTTTGGCGGTGGCCACCGCTTGCGCCGCAATGATTCCGTCTGCCCCCGGCTTGTTGTCGATCACGATGGACTGGCCCAGGACCTTCGCGACTTCATTGCTGACCAGCCTTGCGATAACGTCTCCGCCGCTGCCGGCTGGAGAGGCTGAAACCCAGCGGATTGCACGTGTCGGGTAATCGGACGCAGCAAATACAAATCCAGGGACAGCTGCGGCCGCAGCGGCAGCCCCCAGTGACGTGAGGAGTTGGCGACGGCCAAAGGGGACTGGAACCATGTGTCTCTCCATGTTTTTCGAACGAGTCTGCGGTCGCCGAATGCTAGGGGCCTGCTGGAAGTTACGGAAATCGAAATTGCTGATCCGACGATCAAGCGGTGTGATCGGAGTTGGCGTGCGCGCCTGTTTTGGGGTGGTGCTCGCGGTTGTCCATAAGCGGGCCTGATCGAGTCAGAGTCAATCGTGATTGGACGGGTGCCGAACGGTCGGCTCCAATGCCTTCTGGATCCGCTAACAAAGCCCGGACTTCACATGACCATCAAAGTGACGCGCGAGCAAGCGCTCAAGCGCTCGCACGCCTTCTCGACTCCCCATGGACCAGGGGGGCATGTTCGAACCTACATTGGGAGCAACCGTTTCGAGCTCAAGGCGCAGGGGCTCGACAGCCCGCCGATCGGTCCGATGGCCAACCTGGTCGAGCAGGAAGCCAACAGCACAGTCCAGCCGCATTTCCACGGCGTGGACCAATTTCAGGTCTTTGTCGGCGGTTCCGGTCGCGTTGGGGTTCACCCAACCGAGCCCGTCACCGTTCACTTCGCTGGCCACCATTCACCCTACGGGCCCATCGTTGCTGGGCCTCAGGGGATCCATTACCTCACCCTACGCCCCAGCTGGGACCCTGGCGCGCAGTGGATGCCCGAATCCGCGCCGCAGCTTCGTTCGATCCCGAATCGCAAGCAAGTGGCTTTTACCTCTGAGCGTATCGACCTCGCTGGGGAAACCGTTTCCCTGAAGGGGGCGCTGGCCACTCAAGTGATGTCGCCGCTTGATTACAACGGCGCAGGTGTGTGGTCTTGGCGTGCCGGGCCAGGCGCCGACCTGCCGGCAGGCGACTCTGGGCCGCAAGGAGAGTTCTGGTACGTGCTCACGGGCGCGTTGGAGGTCGAGGGTGAGCGCTTGGGCCCGGGCGCCTGTGTCTTCCGGGGCCGCAACGACCGTCAAGCAACATTGTGCGCCGGCCCTGGGGGCGTCGAGGCCCTCCAACTGCGGTTTCCCTTCCAACATCCTTGATTAGCTCAATGCCCAAATGTTATTGGTCGGTACCGGGGATCGCAAAGTAATATTTATGCCGATTTCGGCCATGTGGCCGATCACACCAGTCAAACATGAAGCGCTATCACCACCACATCGGAGGCAAGCCCGTCCAGCCGCAAGGCGGCGTCTGGTTTGAGACACAGAATCCTTTCACCGGCGAAGCCTGGGCCGAAATCGCGCGAGGTAACGCGCAAGACGTTGATTTGGCAGTGCGTACAGCGCACGCTGCACTGACCGAAGGGCCTTGGTCCCAGATGTCTGCGACCGAGCGCGGCTTGCTGATGTATCGTGTGGCCGACCTCATCGCGCGTGACGCCCGCCGTCTGGCGGAAATCGAGGTTCGTGATAACGGCAAGTTGTTTGCCGAGATGTTGGGGCAGCTCAATTACATCCCTCAGTGGTACAGGTACTTCGGGGGCCTTGCCGACAAGGTCACGGGGCAGGTCCTGCCGCTGGACAAGAAGGGCTATCTCACTTACACCCGTCACGAGCCTGTCGGTGTTGTCGGAGCGATCACGCCCTGGAATTCGCCGCTGCTTCTGGCCACCTGGAAGATCGCGCCCGCGCTGGCCGCAGGCTGTACCGTTGTCATCAAGCCCTCCGAGTTCACCTCGGCTTCCACGTTGGAGTTTGCAGCCTTGTTCGAGGAAGCAGGCTTCCCGCCCGGCGTGATCAACGTCGTCACCGGCTTCGGCGCTGATGTGGGCTCGCCATTGGTCGATCATCCTCTCGTGAGCAAGATCAGCTTCACCGGGTCGGACCTGACCGGGCGTCGTATCAATGAGCAAGCAGGACGCAATCTGAAGCACACCGCGATGGAACTGGGTGGCAAATCGCCCAACATCATTTTCGAAGATGCCGATCTGGAGCAGGCCGCCTTCGGAGCTATCTCTGGCATCTTTGCCGCCACCGGACAGACGTGCATCGCCGGATCCCGTCTCTTGGTGCAGGACGGCGTGTATGACGAGGTGGTCAGCCGTCTGGTCGCGGTCGCCAAGACAGCCAAGATGGGGGACCCCATGGACGTCGGCACCCAGGTCGGGCCGGTGACCACGCCGCCGCAGTACCAGAAAGTCCTGGAATACATTGCCGTGGCCAAGGACGAGGGCGCCAAGGTGCTGCTAGGCGGGCGCGCAGGCGATGCGCCCGAATGCGGCAAGGGCTGGTTCGTGGAGCCCACCATCTTTGGCGATGTTCGAAATGAGATGCGCATCGCACAGGAAGAGGTTTTTGGACCGGTACTGTCGATCATCCGGTTCAAGGATGAAGCCGACGCGATACGCATTGCCAACGACGTGCGCTTCGGTTTGGCCGCAGCGGTCTGGACCCGCGATATTGGCCGTGCCGTACGCATGTCCGACAGGCTGCAGGCGGGCACCGTCTGGGTCAATACCTACCGTGCCGTGAGTTTCATGGCGCCTTTTGGCGGCTACAAGGACTCGGGACTGGGTCGTGAAAACGGCATGGACGCGATCCGAGAATATCTCCAGACCAAGTCGGTCTGGATCAATACCGGTGCGCCCACGGGTAACCCATTCGTGATGCGCTGACTTGATGCGTCAGCCTTGGTTGGTTGAGCGGGGTAGCACTCGCAGCATGTTGGTGACAGGGCCTGCCGGCCAGTTGGAAGTGATCGTCGATGCACCGGAGTCGGCCAGCCCCTGTGGTCTCGCCGTGGTTGCACATCCGCAGCCCCTGTTGGGGGGCTCTGCCGAGCACAAGTTACCGCAGTTCATGGCTCGCGCTCTTCGTGATCGAGGTTGGCTGGTGTTGCGACCGAATTTCCGCGGGGTTGGCGCGTCCGAGGGGCTGCATGACCAGGGTCTGGGAGAGACCGACGATCTGCTCGTCCTGGTGAACTCTGTCTCCGCTGGTATGCCTGGCCTGCCTCTGGCGCTCGTCGGCTTTTCATTCGGAGCTTTCGTCCAGTCTCGAGTGGCTGAGCGCCTGCTGGCTGCGGGCCGGCCGGCCCAGGCGGTGATGGTGGCGGGGATGCCAGCTGGGGACGTGGAGGGCGGCCGCCACTACGACACCGGACCGGCGGTTCCCGGCATGCTTGTCGTTCATGGTGAATATGACGAGCGTGTCCCCTTGTCTGCGGTCCTTGACTGGGCCAGACCCCAGCGGCAGCCAGTGACCGTCGTACCGGGAGCGGGCCATGTTTTCACAGGCCGGCTTCCACTCTTGAGGGATCTGTTGATCGGGCACCTGGAGTCATTGAAGCTTTCGATTGTTTAGATGCCGAAAAGGCATTGGAACTGATTGGTGATAGCGCTATAGCATCGTGGCATGCCGGATGCGACCGCGTCCGCAAGCAACTTTCCAACACGAGACATGCCCATGAAAAACCTGTTTGCGCGCCTGTGCCTTGCGTTAGTGCTCCTGCCTCTGGGGGTTCAAGCCCAGAACTATCCTGACCGCCCGATCCGGCTGATCGTGCCGTGGCCTCCCGGGGGCTCGGCTGATGCGATCGGCCGGTTGATCGGTACCACGCTCGCGGCCGAGCTCGGCGGCACGGTGGTTGTCGAGAATGCCGCTGGCGCGTCGGGTTCGGTGGGCACTCAGCAGATGGTGCGGGCCCCCGGGGATGGCTACACCGTTTTGCTTGCCACCAGTTCCGGGAACGTCGCGGGGCCGCTCCTGATCAAGAAGCCCAGCTTCGACATCATCAAGGACTTCAAGCCCGTCGGTCTTGCTGCCGTGGTTCCCAGCCTCCTGGTCGTGAACAACAGCTCGCCCTACAGGACGGCCAAAGATTTGGCCGACGCTGCTCGCCGTAACCCTGGCAAGCTGTCTTTCGGGTCGGGTGGGAATGGGAATTCCGGCCACCTCACGGCTGAATTGTTCAACTCAGTCGCCAAAGTGTCTGCCGTGCATATTCCCTACAAGGGCAACAACCCGGCTCTGACCGACCTGATGGGAGGCCAGATTGACTACATGTTCGACAACGGCGCCATTCCTCTGATCAAGGGAGGCAAAGTGCGCGCGCTGGCGGTGGCCTCCGAGAACCGGATCCAGGCGATGCCTGAAGTGCCCACGCTGGTCGAGCTCGGTTTTCCGGGTGTGCATCTGAACACATGGTTCGGTTTGGCCGTTCCTGCCAGCACACCGCAGCCTATCGTGAACCGGCTCTCCGCCGCCCTGTTGGCAGCGATGAAACAGCCGGACACCCAGCGCAAGCTGATCGAAATGGGCGCTGAGCCCCGTACTAGCACACCGGAACAATTCACCGCCTTCTGGGCTGGCGAGGTGACGCGCTACCGCAATTTGATCCAGGCCGCCAACATCGTGATCGAATAGCGCGCTCAGGGCTTGGAGGCCGCCAGCCAGGTGGCGGCCGGCCACGCGCGTTGATGGATCGCGTCCCGGATGCACTTCTCGAGAAGCGGTGCGACACATCGAACGGGAACCGACACCTGGCGCGTTGTCGGGAGCGCAAGGACTACGCGGCGCCGAATAGGTGGGTCCGTCAAGGGGGCGGCGCAGAGCACGCCTCGCGCGACATCGTCTGCCACGGCAATCGAGGGCAGTACCGTGACGCAGCGGCCGGTCATCGTGAGCGATTTCTGAACATTCATCGAATTGGTCTCGGCGACGATACTCAGCGTCGTTCCGGTCAGCGCTGCGGCTTGCTCCACCAAAGACCGCAAACCGTGCGGAGCGTTGGACAGCACCATGGGGCGTCCCGCCAGCCAGCTGAAGGTCACAGGTTTCTTGGGTCGGAGCTTGTGAGCAGGAGCACCTACGACCCATAGGCTCTCTTCGAGGAGGGCCTTCGTTTCGCGTGTCGGGCTTGGCTTCGGGTCATAGAGAAGTGCCAGGTCGACTTCGCCAGTGTCCAGCCATTGCTGAAGGTAGCCGTCGTATCCGACGGCAAAGCGCAGGCGAATTCCTGGAAACTGTTCACCCGCCATCTGCAGCAACGCGCCCGACAGCAGATCCGACGTGCTGGGCAGTAGTCCTACCGTTACCAGCCCACTGACCGGGCCCTGGTTGGGTTTGATCTCGGCCCGCGCCCGCTCGACCTCGTTCATGATGCGGCGCGCATATTCGACCATCGCCTTGCCGGCATCGGTGAGGTGCATGCCGTGTCGGCCACGCTCAAAAAGCACGGTGCCCAGATCGTCCTCCAGGAGGCGCAATTGCCGGGACACAGCAGGCTGCACGATGTTCAGAAGGGCAGAGGCCTTGGTGACGTTCCCGGTTTCTGCAACCGTGAGAAGCGCCCGCAGCTGTTTGAGGTCCATGTGATGTTTTGGTGCGATTGAATTTAATCAGCAAATTCTATTGTTAAGTCTAGATGATGTCTTTTTAGAATGAATTTCGCTTTCTTCAAATCAAATCATCGTGAACAAATTCAACCTGATTCTTGGCGCCACCATCCTCTGCCTGGCGCAAATGGCGCCGGTCCAGGCTCAGCCGCGTGACACTCTTCAGAAGATCAAAGAGACTGGCGTTATTAACTTGGGCGGACGCGAGGCCTCCTTCCCGTTTTCTTATTTGGCGGGGGGCGCCGACCCGATCGGATTTTCCGTGGATATGTGTCAAAAAGTGGTTGATGCGGTGAAGGCTCGGCTCGGGTTGAAAGACCTGAAGGTCCGCTACACGATGGTGACGCCGACGAACCGGATACCGTTGTTGCAAAACGGCACGATCGACCTCGAGTGCAGCACGACGACGAACACGAAGCAACGCCAAGAACAGGTAGCCTTCGGACCGACCCATTTCGTGGCGGGTGTCGGAGCCGCAGTGAAGAAATCCTCTCGGGTGGACAACTTCGCGGACCTGGATGGAAAGACCGTTGCCACCACGGCCGGCAGCACCTCTATTCAGTTGCTCCGTGCGTACCGACGCATGGAAAAGGCCGACATCAAGGAAGTCAGTGGCAAAGACACGTCGGATGCTTTTTTGATGATGACCAGCGACCGTGCCGTGGCGCTCATCCTGGACGATGTGCAACTGGCGGGCCTGATCGCCACCACTCCCAACCCCGCAGACTTCAAGATCCTGCCCGAACGCCTGCGCGACGAGCCTTATGGTGTCATGTACCGCAAGGACGATCCCAGATTCAAAGAGGTTGTAGACGGCGCCATCACCGCCGCGATGAAGTCTGGCGCGCTGGCCGAGATCTACAACAAGTGGTTTACCAAGCCGGTGCCGCCCAAGGGCATCAACCTCAACCTCCCGATGACGCCGGCGGTCCAGGAGGCGTACAAGA
>JACCEB011957625.1_pt1 | contig 28004 bp, 17 predicted proteins | sample 7454761 | NCBI WGS metagenome assembly JACCEB01 (sample SAMN15323454, study PRJNA562643) | freshwater metagenome | isolation source: river surface water | place: USA:Blue River Watershed | collected 2017-08-18
GCAGAAATTGTTGACGAGTTTTACTTTAAAATTACAAGTACATCTTTTGGTCCAACACTACCTTTGTCATCTAGTACACCCACAGGAATGAATATTGATATTCCGTCGAATACAGGTTTCTTAAAAGTGAATTCAACAGGTGGAATGTCTTCTAACATGCCAATTCAGTTTACAGGAACTGCACTCGGTGGTGTTTCTTTAGGACAAATTTACTACATCAACGATGTGATAGATTCAACAAGATTAACTATTTCTACAGCATTGTTGGAGCCAGTTGTTACAGCAACAGATTCGTCTAACAATCGATTAACTGTAACTGCAACAGGAAGTCTCGCACCATTAAGTCCAATAGTATTTTCAGAACCAACAATTGGTGGTGTCACACCTGATCAAAAATACTATATTAGTAAAATTACTAGTGGTACATCATTTAGAATTGCAGAAAGTATTTTAACGGTAACTGTTACAAATACTGCATTTGGCACAAACTTAATTACCTGCGACAACACATCTGGGTTTGTACCAGATAATCCTATTAAATTTACAGGAAATGGTTTTGGCGGAATTGTAGCAGAACAAACTTATTTTGTTCTTGCGGTAAACGATTCAACAACATTTACTGTTGCAAGTTCAGTAGGCGGATCAAGCATAACTTTACAAACAGCAAAAGGATTCATGACAGCAAGAACATGTCCTGCCGAAGTTGACGTAATTAGTGATGCTGGATCAATGAACGGTAAAACAACTATAGCTAAAAATCTTGTAACAAGAGGTTCTGGTGCTATTATGAACGCCATATTTTCTACACCTGTTTTTGGCGGTGTTGAGCAAGGGCAAACTTATTATATCAAAACTGTTACTCCAGGCGTACCTAATAAAATACAAGTATCTGCTACAATCGGCGGTGCTGAAGTTAATTTAAGATCAGGCACAGGAACTATGAAAATTGGAGAACTAGGTTGGGATCATGTAAACTTAGGCACACCTCCGGCTGCTGCTCTTGATACTACCTCGTTGTATTACATAGAACCAAGATTAACTTATCCAGAGCCAGGCTTTATACAAACACAAACTACTCTTCCTGCTGCAGGCGCAGGAACAGCATACGTAGCACTTGCCTACGGAGATAATTATTGGATCGCTGTTCCTAACGGAAATACTACTATTGCAGGTTCTATAAACGGTTCTTCTTGGACAACATATACCTTACCTGTAACAACTGCGCTAACTTGGAGTGATATTTGTTACGGAAATACAGCTTGGGTATTAATAGCCAGCAGTACAAATAAAGTATTATACTCATTCTCCAAAGGTCAATCTTGGAAAACAGGCACAATGCCAAGTGTTGATAACTGGTCAAGTGTAGCATACTCAAACGGTATCTTTGTTGCTATTGCATCAGGAACTTCAAAAGCAGCTTATTCGTCTAATTACGGGTCAATATGGTCTGCAAGTACTTTACCGGGTGCGTCGGCAACATGGACTAATATAGCTGGCGGTGGCGGCAAATTTGTAGTAGTAGGTAATAATACTTCAAGGGTGTTAGTAAGTGAAGATGGTGGCGCCACATGGTCAGAATATACATTACCAGTATCGGCAGCGTGGACTAAAGTTTCCTATGGCAACGGAAGATTCGTTGTTACATCAAACACCATAGCAACTCCGCTTTATAGTTTTGATGGTATAACATGGGAGCAATCTCCGTATAGCATAAACGCAGACGTATTAGTTTACGGTAACGGTGTATTCTTAGCATTGAGATCTAGCAATACTGTTGGCTATCAAAGCGAAGATGGCAGGGTTTGGAGACAAAAGACTACAGAAATTATTTCTTATTCAGACGCAGCTTTTGGATTTACACCAGATAATTTAGGACGATTTGTAACTTGTGCAGGAGCAGCTGCAGGTAGTACTATTGTAACAGGTGCTAAAGCAAAAGGCAGACCTATTGTTGATAGCGGAGTTGTTACATCAGTAACAAAATATGAAACTGGCGGCGGGTATTCCGTAACTCCTACAATTACACTATTTGATCCTAACGTTACAACAGCGGCAACTATTTCACCAAGACTTGGAAACGGAGTATTAAGTGCTCCAACATTCTTAAACAGAGGTGAGGGATATAACACAAGTTCAACTACTGTAACAATTAACGGAAGTGGCTTTGCTGAAGAATTCCAAACTGGACTAGGAATAAGAGTTAGTAACTTGACTCAACTACCAAGACCGGGTGATGATTTGGTTATTGATGGAAACAGTACAATTTATAAAGTTACAAATGCAACTGCATTGAGAGGATCTAGTGCTCCTAATCTAACTGCCGAAATTCAATTGTCTCCAGATATGAGCGTAGCGTTAAGTCCAACTCATAATACTCCGCTGATTATTAGAGAAAGATATAGTCAGTGTCGTTTAACAAACCATGACTTCTTAAATATTGGTTTTGGTGACGAACGAGAATCAGGTTACCCTAATCCAGTACCTGCGGTAAACACATTACAAGCACAGAATCAAACTATTGAAAATCACTTTGGTCGTGTTTTCTATACTAGTACTGACCAAGACGGTAACTTTAAAACAGGTAACTTGTTCGGAGTAGAACAGGCAACTGGTATTGTAACTTTAAGTGCTAGCCAGTTTGGATTATCGGGACTAGAGGTACTGACACTTGGTGGTATCGCAGTTGGTGGAAGTAGCGTAGTTATTAATCAATTTAGTACAGATGCCACATTTGTTGCTAACAGTGATAGCATCATTCCTACACAACGAGCTGTTAAGAGTTATTTAAGTGCTCGTTTAAGTCAGGGTGGATCTAATACATTTACAGGTAACACTACGGCAGGTAGCGTCACAATTGGCGGTCCAAACGAAATTGGTAGTACCATCCCAGTTGGAACACCAGGGTACGGTGTGTTTATGCTTAATCAGGTAAGATTTGACGGGATAGAAAACGGTATGGTTGACGGCGATATGCCAGCATTTAACTTTTTCATACGAGGAAAAGGTTTTGACAGGCTTATCGATACAAATCGTATTTCAAGATAATGGGTTGATTATAATGTCAGATTATAATTTAGATAAATATGATATCAAAGGAATGAACTAAAATGGCAGAATTTATACTAGGTAGAATCAAGTTTGTTTACAGAAACAACTGGGCAACTTCTACAGTTTATGTTGTTGACGACGTTGTAACAGTGGGTGGAAAAACATTTATTTGTATTAAAAACCACACATCTAGTTCAATATTCGAAACAGACTATGATCCAAATCCCGCAATATCTAAGTGGAATCTATTGGCTGACGGTCAACAATGGAGAGAAGACTGGGCACCTGCCACAGTTTATAACCAGGGCGACCTTGTAAAATATGGCGGCTTAGTTTATTTCTGTAATACTCCGCACACATCTGCCACTTATGTTTCTCCTACTTGGCTAGGATTAGAAAACGATCAATCGAAATGGGACGTGTTTGCTACTTCTTTTGACTGGAAGGGATCTTGGAACACCAGTACTCGATACAAAGTAAACGATATTGTAGCTTACAACGGATACACTTATGTATGTACAGTTAAACACATTTCTGCTGCAACCGCAACTTTAGGTCTAGAAGATGACCAAGCAAAGTGGGACGTGGTTAATCCTGGAATTAAATATCTAGGATCGTGGGACGACCTAGGCACTTCATATCGATATAAAGTCAACGATTTAGTAAAAAATGGTGCAAATCTATGGATTTGTACAGCAGCTCACACGTCTACATCAGATTTTGAAGATGGCGACTGGACTATTTTCCTTAACGGATTTGAGTTTGAAAATAGTTGGAGTAATTCAGAAACATATCAAGTTGGTGACATTGTTACATACGGTGGATACTTATACGTAGCAAAACAAAACCACATTAATCAAAAACCATCCGCACAACCAACATACTGGGATGTTTACACTACTGGATTTAGTTTTGAAGGAGACTGGACTAATTTAACTTCTTATAGAATCGGTAGTGTAGTGCGTAACGGTAGTTACACATACTTGGCTGAATTAGATTCTCCTAGTATCAGTTCTACTGCTACAGCAACTACAGTATCAACAGATTTAACAAATCCAAACACAATTTCAGCAGACACTACAGGTTTTGTTGCAGGAATGACTGTGTATTTCGGAAGCTCCATCGGCGGACTTGTTGCAAATACAAAATATTATATTTTAAGCTCTGGTCTATCAGGCTCAAGATTTAGAGTAAGTACTGCACCAAATGGATCAGCAGTGGCGTTGACAACCACAACAGGTCAAAACGTAAGCATAACTGTTTCAGCAGAACCAGAAAACACAACTTACTGGTCAAGATTAAATTCTGGATTTAAGTGGAGAAATAATCCTGTTACCTACACAGCAGTATCAGGTACTGTTCAAGGAGCAAGTTTAGGTGTTGATCAAACGTTTGACGTAACAAGAACAGGTACCGTTTATACAGTATCAATTAACAATGGCGGTGACTTCTTTACAGCAGGCGATGAAATTGTTATACCTGGAACTAGTGTAGGTGGTATTAGTCCTGCAAACGATTTAACTATCACTGTCACTACAGTTTCTTCAGGCGAAATAACTGCAATAACACATAACGGTATAAGTGTTACATGGACATCTGGCATTGTATATGTGTTAGGTGATGTTGTATTCTTTGGTGCAAGTAGCTATACTTGTGTAACAGAGCACGTTGCTTCAACTGGTACTAGACCTGATAACGACGTAACTGCAACTTATTGGAATGTTATTTCAGTAGGTGCAGAAATTGCAACACTAACGACCGCAGGTGATACTCTTTATTACAGTCCTATCGGACCAACAAGATTACCAATTGGTAGAGACGGTCAAGTCTTACGTGTAAAAGACGGATATCCAAGTTGGGAAACATACGGACATGTTTTCAACGCAGTATTTGTTGGCCCAACTGGCGTTGACTTACCATATCCGCAGAGTGGGTTCAGTATTGACCAACCATGGAAGACCATTCGTTATGCTTGTAAACAAATTGAAGAAGGATATAGAGAGCCTCAAGCTAAACGCATTTTGCAAACAAACAAAGCATTTTTAATTAAAGAAGTTTTTAATTATTTAGAATATACTTTTAATGCTTCTGTTACTGGAACTTCTACAGGTGCATTTTTAACAGCCGACACATCTATGTTGAATTTAAAGATGCCTATTAGATTTGCAAGCCAAACTGGAAGTTTAACATTAAACGGCAATCCAATATCATCATCAACAACTTATTACGTCAAAGCCATAACAGATGACACAAGTTTTACAGTATCTGCTACTCCAACTGGTTCTGCACTTATCGCAGCCGGTACAGGAACTGCAACAGCTACATTTGAATACGACAGAAGTAAAGCCAAGCGCGATGCAGGAATTGTTATTGAAGGTATGATTTATGATTTGACACACGGTGGTACTCTTAAGACTACAGCTAACACATTGTCATTTTATGATAGTACTGGAACAGCATATATCACAACTAACACAGAATTACAAATAACACAATTTATTGCTAGTCATGTGTATCTAAGATCAATAGTACCTTCAGTTTTGGCAAACACCGCAGTATCGACAAGTTATCAAACACTGAACAATGATGCAGATCCAATTTATCAAATAATTGACACTGATTATACTGCTGAATCCGATGCTTTAGCTAGATTAAACGAACTGTTTGATATTTTAATTGACGGATTAACACAGGGAGATACTTCAACTACTCCTATTGCTAAAGCTCCAAACACAACTATTAACATTAAAACAGGAACATATTTAGAAGTATTACCAATTGTAGTTCCTGAATTTACAGCATTAGTTGGTGACGAATTACGTTCTACTGTTGTACAGCCTAAAGGCGGTAATGATATTCTTATCAACGACCAGCCAAAAACTAAGAGTGCGTTAGAGCGTGTTAAAGCAGTCTTGCCTAACATCATGTCTAATACTGAAGTTTCTGCAAGCGAAAATAACGTTGCAACACAACAGTATCTATATACAACAGAAGATAATGCACTTACTTCTAGTATCACAGCTAATACAAACACCATGGTTGATATTATTATCAACGGTGACAATTTTAGCTCAGCATCTCCTGTTGCTGTATTACCGACACCAACCGGTGGTACTGGAAACGCATCAGACTCTGGCTATTTTAATGCTGCAAGATTAATCAAAGCCAACCGAGCACTAATTGTTGATGAAATTCAAATTTTAATGAATACAACATATAGTACTTTATGGAATACAACATTTACTCAGACTCAACGAAATCAAACTTTAAGAGATGCAGGTTACATCGTTGATGCAGTAGTATATGATTTAACTTATGGCGGTAATTTAGCTTCTGTTATTGCAGGCCGTTCTTATTACAGCAAGGGTTCTATTGTAGTTCCAACAAGTAAAACAGAAACACTTGCATGTCAAGCACGTATTAAAGATATTATTGACAATATTGCTGTGGCAAATACAGCAGGTTGGACAAAAAATAGCACTATAGCACAGGATGTTTCAGGTACACCGGGATCCGTTGGAGCAGCAACTTTTGCACAAGCTCGTGTACAAGAAGTATATGATGCTACAGACACTGGAACCGCACCAACAACAATTAGTCCAGATATCACATGGGTAGGTGCAAGCAAACTAGCGGCAAATACATCAATTGTTAATGCACTGGCCGATATCCAAGCAGAAACACAACAATGGATTCAGGATGCATATCCAAGACTACCATACGATGTAGTATTGTGTGACAGAGATATTGGATATTTCATCGATGCACTACGTTATGACTTAATGTTTGGCAGCAACTTCTTAAGTATTTGGAACGGTGAATCTTACAGACGAGCATTAACATCAACACAATTTGTTATTGAGAATCAATTAGAAGCTGAGATTGGCATGATTGGTTTCTTGAGCGCATGTCTAAAAGAAATAACAGGCGGCGGCACATCAGGTACCGCAGGAAGTTTCCGTGCAATTAGAAGAGTAGAAAGTGCAGCTAAAACTGTTTACAATATCATTTCATCAGGATTTGCAAAAGTTCCTAGTATTCAATTGCCAAACCCAACAGGTTACAATACATCTGCACTAACAAATACTGCTTATGCAGCTACTGGTTATGCCACAGGTGATACTACTAATTTTGGCGACGGAAGGGCTCAACTTGTACAAAACTATGATTTTATTGTAGCAGATACTTTACAGTTCTATGCTAACGGAACTTACAGCTCGGTATGGAATGCCACACCTACTGAAGGCAGAGATAAAGGCAAAAGAGATATTAAGTATATCCTCGATGCAATCCAGCACGATATGACTTACGGTGGAAACTATCAAGCTTCTATTGCAGGCAGCGCATACTATAGTTTTTATCTGTTAAACATTAGCGAAGAAGAAAAACCAGCATTTATTGATGCGTTTGGTTTTATGAAAGTATTAATTGGTAGAATTGTACGTAAAGATGCTATTGTTGCTCAGTCTGGAAATAACGTTACTAGAGTTACTACAGGTACAGGAGGTAGTTTAGCTGCAGGCGCATTTGCAGAAGATCGTGTACAAGATGTTATAGACTGGATTACAAACGGAGTTGCTCCAACAGCAATAGCACCTTACTACGGATGGACAAGCACTACCTTGCAAAATTCATATGCAGCAGTGATTGCCAAACGTGAAGAAATATCTTTAGATGCTACTGGATGGGTACAAAAGTACTATCAAGAAGTTCCATTAGATTTAACATTAACTACAAGAGATGCCGGATTAATTGTTGATGCAATAGCACTTGATATGGTGTTAGGAACAAACTTTAATGCATTGAGCGCAGGCCGCGCTTATCTAAGGGGAACCGTTTCTACAGAAAACTTGCTAAACAGTTCTATAAAAGAACCTACACTAGGTTCTATTGATTTTATTAAATTTAAAGTTAAGACAATTGCTGCTTACGGTGCAATCGCACAATCGCAGGCCATCTTAACCGACATCATTAATAAAACTTCAGCTAATTTTACACCAAAACTTGCAACTATTGCACCAGCATTACCAGCAGGATCTTATACTGCGGTGTCTGGAACAAACGTAATTGGTACTGGTTCTAGTGCAACATTTAATTTTGTAAGAACTGCTGCAGGATTTACTCCAAGTGTAAATGCTGGAGGAACAGGCTATGCGGTAAATGATCAAATAAGAATCTTAGGATCAGATATCGGAGCTGCTACACCTTCAAAAGATATTACAGTTCTAGTTACAGGTGTTTCGGGATCCACAATTAACAATGTCAAAGTTCTTACAGACCAAGAAGCAATTACTTTATTAGAAGATAATAGAGAATTTATTCTTGGTGAAGTGATAGCGTTTATTGATTTCACATATCCGACATTAGTTTACGATAAAGAGCTAACTGTTAGAGATGCAGGCTACATATTAGATGCAGTAGTGTACGATCTAACCTACGGCGGAGACTTTGCAAGTCAACAAGCTGGTCAGGCTTATTATTCTTTTGCAACAAGTTTTATTGGAACATACGTTAAAACTGCAACACTAGCAGCTATTAATCGTATTAGTGCAGTTGCTCAATCTGTTTCAAGAAATATAGTTGTAAGTGCTACAACAGGAAATACAAAATCTCAAGTATTTAAAAATGGAGCTCAATTACAAGGAAGTTCTTATACAGCTACTACAATAGGGGCATTGATTACCAAGATTTACAACTATGTAGATTTAGGATTAACCAGCGGCCATCCAAGTATAACTGTAACAATTATTGCAACAGGCGATACATTGACTTCTAACAATCATGGGCTATCTAATGGAGATTATGTTGTAAATGAAGGAACAACTTCAAGAGGAATAGTCGGTGGCACAAGATACTATGTTGTTGGCGCAACAACTAACACGTTCCAGTTATCAGCAACTTATAACGGAACAGCTATTACAACATTTACAGATGGAACAGGTTTATCCTTGTTGTTACACGTTACAAATAATCCTTACATTGGATGGGTTGATGCTGACTTAGTAACACAGTACTCAACATTAATGAGTGATAGAAACACTCTTACAACAGATATTGTTACTTGGATTGACGAAAATTATCCTAATTTAGATTATGACTCTGCTCTAGCAGCCAGAGATGCTGGATTAGCTATTGATGCGGCATGTTTTGACTTTATGTTTAACAGCAATTATAGAGGCGTCAAAGGTGCTCAGTCTTATGCTCGTCCACAATCAGCTGAATTGTTAAAGGGCACATTGGCAAAAGCTACCAGAGAGTCATTAAAATATTTGACAGAACAAGTATTAAATGAAATAACAATTGACACAGCTGAAACAAGAGCAAGAAAATCATTTAGTTATGTAATAGATTATCTAGCAGGTAAGAGTGTTGACGAAGACACAGAAACCAACGGAACAATTTATTATAACATGAACGAAGGAGTACTAAGAGGAGTTGAAATTCTTAGAGCCAACACAGAATTTTTAGCTAACGAATCTTCTGCTTGGACTACTAGAATGTATAGCGCATCTGTTGCGTCAACATCTAGTAGTGGAAACGTAATAACTACTTCAGCAGCACACAAATTAACTGTTGGAGATCCAGTTAAGTTTACGTTTACAGAATACAACTATGTTGCTACTTCAGCGTCTTCTATAACAAACAGATTTGTTCTAAATAGTACTGTTGGGCTAGTTATAGGTATGCCAGTTGTATTCTCAGGTTCACCTTTATTTGGTGGTGTGAATATTTCTTCAACATACTTTGTTGATAGCATAGTAGGTAATGAAATCTCAATTAGATCCACAAACGGTGGAACAACATCTGCTCTTACTCCAGGATCTGGTATTATGGGAGTGACAATTGGCGGTGTAATGGGCGGCGTAGCAACTTCAACTATTTACTACGTTCTTACAACTCCAAGCATAACTACACTAACTGTTAGTGCTAATCAGTTTAGTTCTACACCATTTACATTAACAAATACAGTTGGACAGATGACTGTTGGATATGCATTTGACGAAGAACTTTGCAAGAGAGACATGACAGAGTTTGTACATGCTCTAGTTAACGACACACAATACACTGGAAATTACAAATCTAAACGAGCAGCTACATTATACTTTAATGCAATCAAAGGCTCTAAGAAGAGCGACATGTGGCATGTAAGAAACGGTACTGGTGTTCGCAATATGACCATGAACGGATTAGACGGAAATCTATCTATTCCAAACACATTTGGTACACGTAGACCAGAAGCAGGATCTTACACCAGTTTAGATCCAGGCTTTGGCCCATACGACAGAAATGCATGGGTAAACAATCGCTCATGCTACGTTCAAAACTGCACATTGTTTGGTAACGGTTGTACAGCATTGAAAATTGACGGCGCATTACATGCCGGCGGCAACAGAAGTATTGTTGCTAACGACTATACCACATTTATTAGTGATGGTATTGGAACATGGTGCAGCGGATCTAACGCATTAACTGAACTTGTTTCTGTGTTTGCTTACTACTCTTACGCTGGTTATATCGCCGACTTAGGAGCTAAGATTCGTGCTACCAACGGTAACAGCTCGTATGGTACATACGGAGTTGTTGCAGAAGGGGTAGACACATACGAAGAACCAATTTACGGTAATCTTAATAATAGAGATGCAGAAGCATTTATAACAAACGTAGTCACTGACGGTGCTGAACAAGTACTAAGGATTGAATTTGCTAATGCAGGACAATCGTATACTAATGCAGAATGGAATATTAGCGGTGCTGGATTTAACGCAACTGCGGTTGGTGACGAGTTTAGAGATAGAGCTGTTACTGAAACTAGACTAATTGACTTAGGAGATGGTTTTGGTTTCGGCGGCCAAGGTTATATTACTGCATCTAATGCTTCACAGATTAGCGGTATAGGAACTATTGTACTAGCTGCATCGGATACACAATTAAGTTCAGCTTATATTGGCATGCGTGTGTTGCTAATTGCAGGAACAGGCGCAGGCCAAACAGCAGCAATTCTTACTTACAATAACGGTAGTAAAGAAGCTAAAATTTTTAAAGAATCTTTTACTAACTTAACAGTAACTGGATCCAACTTATCTGCAGATAGCTTTACTGTTTCAACAGGCGGCGAATCACTGTATGTAAACATGCCAATTTACTTTGGATCTGCAATTGGCGGCGCAAGTGCTAATACATTATACTATATTAAATCTAAAGTTAGTACTAATGTGTTCACTGTAAGTACAAGTCTTGGTGGCGGAACTTTTGATGTAACTTCAACTACAAGCGGACAAACTGTAACATTATATGCTGCAGGTTGGGATCATATGGTTCCTGGAAAAACAATATACGATAGTTTAGATTTGACAACTACATATATTGTTGAGCCAAGAATTTCTTATACTGAACCTGGATTTACTGCAACTGCAAGAACTCTTCCAGCTACTTCAACTTGGGAAGCTGTAACTTATGCAGCCGGACGATTCATTGCAATCGCAACAAACGCAACAGCAACAGCTACCTCGACAAATGGAACTACTTGGTCAGGCGCTGGAAACTTACCAAGCAGCGCGGCATGGCAAGATGTTGTGTACGGCGGCGGAGAAGGTGCAACTGCAACTGCGGTCGTTGGCGGCTTAGGTGGTATTGGAGCAGAACTACAGGCAGTAATTACTGCTGGACAGGTAACTGCTGTTAATGTTATTAAAGGCGGCTTTGGATACCTAACACCTCCAACAATTAAATTTAGTAGTGGTTTGGCAGCGGCAACTGCTGTTGTTTTAGACGGAGAAATTGTAAGTGTTGATGTAACAATTCCAGGTTCTGGTTATGTTTCTGCACCAACAGTAACCGCTAGAACAGACATTATTACTAGTTTCACAATTAATACTAGTGGTAAAAACTACACCAGCCCACCTACTATAACAGTAACTGGCGGCGGATCGTCTAACCAAGCTACAGGAACTGCCGTTCTTAACACCAATAACGGACTTGCAAGTATTACAGTTGGTAACAGTGGCGGAACAGGTTACACTAGTCAGCCAACAGTAACCATTGTTGACGCAAATGCAAAATTTGTTGCTATCCCAGCAACAGCATCCGGTGGCACAACAAAAGCAGCTTATCAAACAGTTGCAGGAGCTGCATCTGCTGGTGCATGGACAGCTTCGACAGGTTCTTTACCAAACGGAAGTTATAGTTCTATAATCTACGGTGGTGGATATTGGGTAGCAGTTGGCGGAACAGCTAACGGTGCTCGTTCTGTCGATGGCAATACTACATGGAATGGTGTTACTTTACCTACACTAGGTGCTGGAACATATTCAGGTGTTGCATACGGACATGGTGTATTCATCGCTATATCAAACGGCGACAATCAAACAGCAGTGTCTACAACACTAGGAGCATCATGGACAGCAGGCGGAACCTTACCAGCATCAGCTACTTGGACAAGTATTGCATATGGTAACGGACGATTTGTAGCAATTGCCAGCACAAGTTCTAGAGCAGCAGTTAGCGTCGACAAAGGAACAACATGGGAATCTAGCCCAGCTGGACTACCATTGAGTGCAGGTAACTGGTCAAAAGTTACTTACGGCCAAGGTTTATTCTTAGCAGTAGCACAAGGCGCCGCATTCTGCGCTACAAGCCCAGACGGATTAAACTGGACTTTACAGTCAATGCCAAGTTCAAGTAACTGGATCGGCGCATCGTTTGGTAATCCAGATAATCAGCCAATCTTTACAGCAATTTCGATTACATCAGGCACTGTTGCAGCAAGTATTAGAACTGGTGCAAAAGCACAGGGACGAATGAAAGTTGCATCGAGCAGTATAACTGAAATTCGTATGATTGAACCTGGATCAGGCTATCCAGGCGGCACAGTAACAGCTACAACAGCAAGTACTAATGTAATTTTAACTTCGGATACAACTAACTTAGTTAACTTACAACCAGTTGAGTTTACAGGATTAGATGCATACGGATTAGAAACTGGTGTAACATATTTTGTTACAACTGGCAGTATTGTCAGCAACACATCATTTAAAGTTTCTGCTGATACAACTTTAGCAACATCTGGTGTTGCAGTTACTTTAACAACTGGCACTGGACTAAGCGGAACATATCAAGCAGGACCAATTGTAACACAAGTTGATCCAAACAGAGTTCGTACAGCACCAACAAGAGTACGTATGGCTAACGGTGTATTAGGCAATCCTTCGTTCACCAATCGAGGTAACCTAAATACAACTGCTACCGCAAGTGTATCTGGAGACGGATTTAGTGACTTGTACCAAGCCAGTAACTTTATTAACGTTTCAGGATTATTTGAAACACCTAGAGCTGGTTCAAACGTTGAGTTTGCAAGTATTCCTAATACATGGTTCAAACTTGTTGCAGTAACAAACAAACTTGGAACGCCTGGAAACTATTCAGCAACATTCCAAATTAACCCTGCTCTAAGTGTATTGAATGCACCGGATCATAGTGATAGAATTACTACAAGATATCAATATAGTCAAGTTCGTCTAACTGGACATGACTTCTTATACATCGGTACTGGTAATTTCAGTCAAACAAACTATCCGTTTGTTGATCCTTCGACAGCGATCCAATCAAATCAAACATTTGCTTCGGAAGGCGGTCGTACATTCTTTACAAGTACTGACCAAGACGGTAACTTCAACGTTGGTAACTTGTTTGCGGTTCAACAGGCAACTGGTACTGCTACATTGAATGCGTCAGCGTTTAACTTATCAGGACTACAGAGCTTGCAACTTGGAACAGTTTCAGTTGGAGCAGGATCAGCAGTTATTACAAGTTTCTCAACTGATCCGTTCTTTACTGCTAACAGTGACAACATTCTACCAACACAAAAAGCTGTTAAATCGTACATTACAGCTCAAATTGGTGGCGGACAGAGCTCATTAAACGTAAATACATTGACTTCGGGCGTAATTTATGTGGCTAACAATACTATAAGTACTACTAGCGGAGTTCAGATCAACGTAAGATCTAAGATGTACTTCCAAGGCGGGATTGACGGAGCCCCTGTCGCCCTAGCTTATTTCATGCAAAGATAATGGAGAAAAATTAATATGGCAACAGGAAGATTAGCAGCGCCAGTACAACTAAGCGCAACAACCAATACAACTGCATACACCGTCCCAACTGGTTATTATGCAGTTGCAAACGTATCGTTTTGTAATACAGGAACAAGTTCTGTGACAATTCGTCTAGCAATGGCAACTTCTGCAACACCAAGTGCTTCAGAATGGATCGAATATGACACAGTTATAGTAGGTAAAGGTGTTTTTGAACGCACTGGTCTAGTTCTACAAGCAGGACTAAACTTAGTAGCATGGACGAGCACAGGATCCGCTGTAAGTGTGAGCGTGTACGGATTTGAAACAGCAACAACTTAATAGGGGATAGAGCAATATGGCACGTTATAATACCGTTAATACGGCAGCAACATCTAGCGGTACAGCTACTTTTAGTACACCTACACAAGGTCTATTAACAACACTGACTGGTACTGCACCATACACAGTGACTTTAGCTATGCCCACGATGTTTACTGGTATTACACAGAGCTTTTTTAATAATACAGGGGGTGTTGTTACTTTATCAACACCTTCAGGAAACATTTTAGGTGCAGGTTTTACTGGAGCCACAACGCAAACAATACCAGCCAATGCAACATATACCCTAACATCAGACGGTACAAACTATGTTATTGTAAACAACGAAGGTGGTCCAATTTCAGCAACTACACTTACTGCTAGTGGAGCAGTTACACTAAGCCCAACTAGTGCTGGTATTAACATCAACCCTGCAAACGGAAACGTAGTTATCAGCCCAACTGGTACTGGATCTGTTACAATAAATCCTGCTACAACAGGAAGTATCAACAGAGTTAACATCGGTGCATCAACAGCAGGTGATGCAACATTTAATACAGTTACTTTAAACACTACATTAACAGGTAACGGCACTATTGATGGAGGCACATTCTAATGCCAATAAACATTAGAATAAAAAATAGTAGCACACCGGGAGCAGTTCCTGCTTCATTGGATCCCGGTGAAATTGCTATGAACACCGGTGACGGTAACATGTTCATCGGAACCGCAAGCGGCGTCGTAAAAATAGTAGGAACTGCTGCCAGAAATCCATCTAACTCAGTTTCAATTTCTGGCGGAACTGTTAATAGTACTACAATTGGCGAAACAACGCCTAGTAGTATTGCCGCAACAAACTTACAACTAAACGGCGGACAAACAATTAGCTCTGTTTCGACAGCAACAACATTGGGCACAAGCAATACAGCACTGGCAACAAGATCGGCTGTGCAAGGATATGTTGATTCGAGCAGAGGTACTTTAAAAAATATTTTCACTTATACCAGCGGTACTAACACTTATACAAAAAGCGGCACTGACGTAAAACAACTTAGAGTTATTTGTGTCGGTGGAGGCGGAGGCGGCCGTGGTTATGGCGAAAGTGGCGGAGCAGGTGGATTTTCAGAAGCCTGGCTAGACGCTACTAGTATCACAACAGTAACCGTAACAATCGGTGGTGGCGGTGGCGGATTTGTGTACTACGGTTATAGCCCAGGCGGCGGTACCACAAGTTTTGGTGGCTTTTGTTCAGCCAGCGGCGGACAAGGTGCAAATAATCCTCAGGACCACACCGGCGGAGCTGGTGGTATCGGTTCTGGCGGTAATTTAAACTTCCACGGCGGTGGCGGCCGAGGTCATATTAATTGTCACACATCTAGCCATCACAATCCAGGACACGGCGGAAACAGCTTCTTTGGCGGTTCCACTCCAGGAGTACACTATACTGGTAGATCACAGGATAATAGTGCGTTTGGTGCAGGCGGAACTGGATCAAATTGGTATAACAACGGTGCAAACAATTATGACCGTGGCTTTGATGGCCAAGGCGGAGTTTGTGTAGTTTACGAGTATAGATAAAATGCCTAAGATAAAAATTAAAACATCATCAACTGCTTCAGCTGTTCCAGCAAACGGTTCATTAGAACAAGGAGAACTTGCAGTAAACCTTGCAGATGCTAAAATCTGGGTAGGTGGTTCCACAGGAAATCCAGTGTTAATTGGAGATTCGTTAGGAAGACAAGATTCAAATAACGTGTCTATTACTGGCGGATCTATTAACGGAACAACAATTTCTGCTACCAACGTAAATTTTACATCTTTAGGATTACCGACAGAAAGACTATGGTACGACGAAGGCGGCAATGCAGCTGGCAATACAGCAGGCTGGAATAACACAACCACAACAACAATGACTGAGTTTGGCGGACTTGGAACCATATCCGCACACGGGTGGGTATCCGGACCAACCAGCTATACATTAAGTTTAAGCGGTATTCCATCACACACTGAAGTTAGGTATGAAGTATTCTGGCACTGTGTAGACAGTCTTGACGGTGAAACTAGCAGTTTATTTGTAACTGATTCAAGCGGCACAGAAGTAAATCGATTAACTTTTACTAAAGGTTTTAGTCCTCCCAGTATTGCATCAATTGCGTCCGGTGCGACAGCTAATTGGATTGGAAATAGATGGTATTCAGATGCTCCGTGGGGAGGGTCTAGTCGTGTTTTAGAAAACAACGGCGGCAACGGATATTTAGATGTTAATACCGGTTGGATTCCTCATACTGCCAGCACAATTTCAATAAGACATCTTTGCGGTGCTGACCAAGCTAAAAGCGACGAATCAATGTATCTTTCTCACGTAAGATTGTGGATTAGAGGCGGTTATCATACAGTTAGTAGTGTGTCAACATCTACTGCCGTTAATAATTCGACATCTACTCTTGCAACTCAAGGTGCATTAAAATCGTATATTGATGCTAACATGACTGGTTTAGTAAAGAATGTGTTCACTTACACAAGTGGCACTAACACTTACACTAAATCTGGAACAGACGTTAAAAGAATTCGAGTTATTTGCATTGGCGGAGGCGGCGGAGGCCGTGGATACGGTGAAAGTGGCGGAGCAGGCGGATATGCTGAACGCACTTTCGATGCAGCAAGTATTTCCACTGTAACAGTAACCGTCGGTGGTGGTGGCGGTGGCGGAAACTATTTTGGTTTCAGTCCTCAAGGCGGAACCACTAGTTTTGGTAGCTATTTAAGTGCTACTGGCGGGTTTGGAGCAAACAATCACGGTAGTCACATTGGAGGTCACGGCGGATTAGGATCTAGCGGCGACATAAACTCATATGGCGGCGGTGGCATCGGTCATAACAACGGAAGAAATAATCCTACTAACTCGGCAGTAGGTCGTGGGGGTTCAAGTTTCTATGGAGGTTCTAGGAACAGTCATCACAGTGCGTCAAGACCCGGCGATCACGGCGCTCCAGGTGCCGGAGGTACAGGATCGGTTGGTGACGCCGGCGGCTCAGGATCAGACGGACGTACTGGTATTTGTATTGTATATGAACTAAGGTAAAAAAATGCCAAAATATAAATTTAAAAATTCTAACACAGCATCGCAAGTACCTGGCTCATTAATAGCTGGTGAACTTGCAATTAACATTCAAGATTTTAGAGCGTATCAGGGTAACAGCGCAGCAACAGTTACTAAAGTAATTGATACACTTGGAAGACAAGCTGCAAACAACGTAGCAATTACTGGAGGATCCATAGCTGTTTCGGCTGTAGGAAATTCGTCAGCATCAACTGCATTATCTACAGCAACAACTATTGGCGGCACGGCTATTGGAAACATAACTTCTGATCCAGAGAGTACAGCTGCAAACGCAGTGATGACCAACTACGGTGTTCAAGATCACGTATTAGCTGCAAGCTCAAAATTAAAAAACATTTACACTTTCACATCTCCAGCAACTTATACTAAATCAGGACCTGATGTTAGAAGATTACACGTAGTAGTATGTGGCGGTGGTGGAGGAGGTAGAGCGTATGCTGAATCTGGAGGCGCAGGCGGCTACGCAGAAAAAATATTAGACGCTACTGGAATTTCTACAGTAAGCGTTACTGTAGGCGGCGGTGGTGCTGGCGGTGTTTATTTTGGATTTAGTCCAGGCGGCGCAACTACAAGTTTTGGTGCTTTTGTAAGTGCTAGCGGTGGCGGCGGCGCAAATGCCCATATTCAGCACAATGGCGGATTAGGCGGGTTAGGATCAGGCGGCGAACTCAATGTTTGGGGCGGTGGTGGCGGTGGCCACAATAACCAAGATCAATATAACAGTAACGGTGCTCCAGGCCATGGCGGAGTTAGTTTCTTCGGTGGCGGCCAACCCAGCGCACATGCGAGCGGAACACAACCGTCAGATGTAGCAGCATGGGGCGCAGGTGGTGTAGCAGTTGCGCCTAGTCATAACGGTCAAGGTGGTCGTAACGGCAAGGGTGGAATTTGTATTGTTTATGAATATAAATAAAGAATAGGAATTAGGAATATGAAAAGAGCATTAGTTGATAAAAGATTTTGGTCTGTATGTCAAATACTTGGACCAGAAGAAACGGAATTTGAAACAACCACAGATTTCATTTGGGTTGATTGCCCCGACAACTGTGAAACTGCATGGGGTTACAGTGAAGAAACAGGCGAGTTTACCGACCCCCATGCTCACTCTAGGGACGAATTTGGAAATCCAATAGAACCATTTGCTATGCAACGCATGAGAGCATACCCTCCTATGGGAGATCAAATGGATATGCTTTTTAAAGAAATTCGAGATACAGGAACTATTTCTACAACTGGACAGTGGTTCCAATCCATTCAACTTGTTAAAGATACAGTTCCTAAACCTGGCGCTGAAGGCGATCCAGGGAATTATCTTCCACCGACTTAATTACCAAACACCAAAGTTTACTACACAACGGTGCCCAGTAGTTGGTCTAGTACTTGTATGATATCGAGAGCCATCAAATACGATGGCTCTTCCCTTTTTAGGAGTTATACTTTTAAATACTTTTAGATCTTCTTTTCTTAGATTATCAGGCGAAACATCTCTAAAAGTTTTATCATATATCACAGTATCTCCGTCCGAATCTGTCACATAGTATAAAACTACAATGTGAGAAACTTCTCTGTCGACGTGCGGGTGATCCACAGAGTTTTCTAAATTTGGCAAAGGTATTGTTAAAAAACTTCTTGCAGCAATAACTTCAGTTATATGAAATTTGATTTTTTCACAAGCGTTATACACTATTGGCAAAACTAGGCCATACCCTGGACTAATAATACCAGCAGTTCTATCGTAAAATTTGTGAGCAAATGCCGGCTTAGCAACAGCAACTTTTAGCTCGTTAAATTTTTCAACATCGTAAGTAATATCTCGCATGTAGTGCCAATGAATCTGGTCACCTAACATTTGATTTTCAATCAAATCTTGATATTGTTTAGGAACAATATCGTCTAATACAATAACGTCGTCGATTATAAGCATATTGAATTAAAAGAAATAACTATTCTTGGTAAAGTTCCATGATACACGTCAGCATCATGTAGTAACATACTAGGAAATAAAACTAAATTTCCAGGAGAACAATTGATTGTAAATCGGTCGTCCGCAAATTCTAAACCTGGCTTCCTTTCCAAGTAATAAGGCAAATACCAATTATTACTTCCTCCTTTATTATTTTCAGCATCAACATAAAAAATACCAGACCATGTTGAGTTGTTGTGATAGTGGGGTTTATGATATCCACCAGCTCGTGTTACATGTGCCCAGCTTTCTGTTATGGCTAGTCTGTGACTACTGTTGTTAAAATTATTAATTAGTTCTGTAGATTCTTGTGTAAGCCAAATTTTTAAATTTTGTAAACTTGGATATTTTTCTAAAAAATCAAAAGTAGATTCCCACAACCCACTTTTTGCATTAACTGCCACATTTGATTCTACAGTATTAGAAATTTCATGTTTTAAACAAAGATCAACAATGTCTTTTTTATAGTTATCAAACTCTGGCCACCAACTGGTAAGTAGTGGAACTTTTCCTAATAGAGTTGCTTGTCTATAATTATTCATTTGCAAATACATCTACGGATATAGTTAATGTCATAACTAGTCTGTTTTCTTGACTAGCGTTTATTTCCGTTTTGTGATGCAAAAATCCAGGAAAGAAAATTACATCATTCTGTTTTACTTCTAATGTTGTCCAGTCGTTTTTGTTATTTTTTGGAAACCCAGAAAATGTATATTGTAACGGATCTTTGAACATTATATTACCGCCTAACTCGGGTTGTTTTAAATAAACAACAATATTTTGATGGCACATTGCATGATCGTGTTCGTCTGTCCATGCCCCGGGCGGATGCAAGTTGACCCAACTTCTGTGTACAAATCTTGGTCTGTCTACAAAGTTAGATAATTTCCAAACTGCCTGGCTTTGCTGTTGCAACCATTCTTTTAATTCAGCACACACAGGGTTTGTAATTAAATTGTTCACAGTACTATATGTAGACTTTCCTCCGCCCTTTTCTAAATTGTGCGAATTTTCACCGTCAAAATATTCCATCAACTTATTGGAAATTTTTTCTAAATTTCCAGGATAGTGCGACTTATATATTAAACTAGGCCAAAGATTGATTGGTTCTACATTAATCATGATTCAACGTCTAAGTCTTTTTTACTCAAACTAAACTTGTGTTTTGCAGTAATAAATCCTCGCCAATTATATCTGCTAAGTCCGTTTAATCCTAGGATATTTAAAAATCTGTTTTCATCGGCAGAGTCGTATTTTTTACTTACAGCATCTATTGACTCTCGACGAAACGGAATAACTTTAACTAACGGCTCTCCCATTTTTATCAAAGTATATTTTTTTTCAAAAAATGCTAAGTTGATTGGCATGTCATTTAAAATTAAATCAGTGTCTACTATAGCAGGAATAGCTTGATAATTTTTATTTGTATAGTAAATTGGCATCCAGAAACAACTGTATCCATCTAACGTCTTTATGTGCCATGGGTTGTTTATTTTTATAACTAACCTAACGTCAAACTGATCGCCTAGAATTTTTTGATATTGATTTTCTGTATGTACATCGTGGTTGTAATCTAAATTGCTATACTTGATGTAAACATGATCGTCGTCAAAACTAATTTCTATATCACACCAGGCAGAAATAACATAACCAGATTTTAAAAAAGAATTAATTGACGGACATTGTCTTGCTGAAAGCTGGTAACTTTGATTGTTTCTTTCAAACGGGCAAATTTTTCCAACGGGTAAGTCTAAATATTCCTGCGGTAATTTTTGCTCTCCTAGTTCAACAGGTGCGTATTTTCGTATAGCCCAGTCTTTGCAACTAAAAGTAATAATTTCTTTCTTTTTAGAAAATAGAGATTTAATAAATTTAATCATACTTTATTCTATAAATTCGATCCATGTTGACATAATATATTTTGTTCCAGACAGTGGAGGATTTCCTCTATGTGTGTGGGTATAGCAAGCCGGAGAAATAATCATCGTTCCTCGCTTTGGAGGTATTCTAACAGATTGATATAAAAATTCTGTTTCGCCTCCGTGTTCAATATCGTTGAGATACAGTAATACAAATGCTAATCGTCTTGCTGTACCTGTACTTGCATGTTCGCAATGCCATACATGATAACCTTGTCTAGGTTCTGTTTTCTGTATTTTTATAGATTCGCTTATCGCTTGCTTCGACAAAGTGTTTAAAATTCCAAAATCATTAGAATATGATAAAAAATTAGCTCTAACTGACTGGTTAAATTCTGTTAAAATATTGCTGTTAACATTAATAATAAAATCATTAATTTCGTTTTCAAAAAAATACTTTTCGTCGTCCTTGTTAATTTTTAAGGCGCCGTCGTGCTGTTGACGATTAATTGTTCGTCCTTCGGATTGCATTCTTTCAAAGTGAGTAATAGCTCTGTCGCAAAATTCGTCAGTTACAGAATTAGGATAAACTTTTATAAACAAATCATTCATATTTGCTCTTTAAATATTGATATAATGTTGGAGCAGACTCAGCAAGTTCGTTCCTTTGAGCCATGTCTGCGTCCCATTTGTGCCAACATACATCTTTTAAGTATGTTAAGTATTCGGTGTTAGCATTTCTAAACAACGTTCGTTTTAGCAAACTACCGTCAAATGGAAACAGATTCATTCCTGTAGCAATCTGCATAGTGCCGCCCATGTCTACGTCATACAAGTGGGTTACAAATTTCCTATGTATTAAACTATCTATTCCGTAAGTTGCATACACGCCTAATTGCATGTTCTTAGGATAAACACGTTTCTGTACAGCTTGCCAATACGGAGTTTGATCTCTGTGACTCATAGCATAGTGTAAGGCTACAAATTCTGCAAATGCTCTAAAATCTCCTCTACACGCTTCGTTAAAAGAAGTTTTGTCAAATTGACTTACAGAATTTCTGTTAAGTATTGCAACCAGTTTTAATAAAAATTCGTGAACAGTATACAATCCGTTTGATTCTAACGGTTCAATGAATCCTGCAGCTAGTCCAATGCCGCACACATTCTTATGATAAATTTCTTTGTGTATTCCTACACGCATTTTAATATTTTTAAATTCTAAAGAGTCAATAACAGATTTAGGAATTGGAACTTCCCTTTCCTTTTGTAAATATTCTTTAAATTCTTCTAGTGCGTCTTCGTCGGAAATAAATTTATCACTGTACACATACCCGGTTCCAGTACGACTCCATAAAGGGATATTCCAAACCCAACCATTGCCAATTGCAGTACAGTTAGTAAAAGGTTCTAGCTCTGCTTCTTTATCTTGATATGGAATACGTGTGGCCCATGCACTATTATTGGGTAATAAATCGCTATAACTTTCAAACGGAACATTCATTGTTTTGTCTAAAATAATAGATTTAAATCCTGTGCAGTCTACAAATAAATCAGCAGTAATCTGCTCTCCAGTATCTAATAGTAGATATTCGACACCGTCTTCATTGGCTTGTATAGATTTTACTTCGGCAGATATATGCTTTACTCCCTTAGGAATAGAATAACAATCTCTTAGCCAAGCACCAAATTTTGCTGCATCGAAGTGATAAGCAACATCTCTGTCAAAATTCCAACCAGGTATTTCGTCGTTTTTATTATCAATAATTTTATTTTTATTAACTAAAGCCATTGCGGGGAAAAACGTATCAGCAAAGTTTGACACAGGTATTTCAGGATGAAAAGATTTTCTTACATACCAATCGTTAACACCGTAAGGAAAGAATTTACTATCAAATATTGGAACACCAAACGGGTAATGAAATGCACCTGCACCTTCTTTGTAAAAATTGGTAAACTTAATGCTCATTTTGTAACTAGCATCGCATTGTTTCATCCAGTCGTCGTCTTTGATATCAAGGTCATGTAACCATTCGTTTATTTGCCCAATAGTGCTTTCACCTACTCCAACGGTTGGCACATTAGGGCTTTCTATTACGTAAATTTCTTTGTTTGGAAAATTTTTAATTAGAGTAGCAGCACTCATCCACCCGGCACTTCCGCCACCGACTATTACAATTTTGTTTACAGTACCCATACGTTTCCTAAGACAATATTAAATAATTATCACAAGTTATCGTTAAGGGATACGTTTCCTGAAATGGTTATTCTATGCTCGTCTGAAGTTAAAAATGGGTAAACCAAGTGCTTTAATTTTGCAGGGAAGAAAATAACAGTGCCTTCGTGCTTTTTCTCGGCGTAAAACGGCAACGCAGAGATTTCTCCAAAGACATTGGTGTAGACAAAATTAAAAGTTGTTGCCAACGGATTGTTTGAAGAACTTACGTTTGGCATACTCATCTCTGTTTCTAAGTCATATGGTATATTAATCCATGCAACAAAACTAAAAACACCGGTATGATCGTGTAACGGATTATACTCTGTTTTTTTCTGCAAGTTTGCCCAGATATGATCTAGTTTAAAAGAAATTGCCTTTACTGTTGGATTGTTTCTAAGTATTTCGTTTTCGTAATTCCAAGAAAGTAGATATTCAGTTGCCAACTCTAAAATAATTGGAGTTAGCTTGTCTCGAGATTCTTGTAGATAATATTGTGATTCTAAGTGACCTGCTAAATTTTTATAAATTTTATCCTTGTTACTAATTTGTAAATCGCTAATTTCTTTTTTAATTACGTCTAGTACATTTTCTGGCAAAACAGAAATTGAATAACCGTAATTTGGAAAAGATTTTTGTTCTACTTTCATTGATTTTCTAAATTAATAACATGAACAGAATTTCTAGATTTTAATAGATTTAAACACTCTCTGTGATTAAATGTAGTTTGATTTTTAAGAAAATTATCAAAATCTTTTTGAAGTTCTTTTATTGAAAACAACATGTCTTCATTTTGTCCTAGCATTGTATTCTTTATACCTTCTACATCAAGCATTTTTAAACCGTGCATGACTAGTAACCAGTTAACTTCTCTAAATAGCAGATAAGGTTTAGAAAAGAAACTAGTATTAGGCCCAGACTTTTTAAAATAATCTAGTGTTTGCTGATTAAATTCTGTTAGTTTTAAATTTTTACAATCTCGCCAAAACGCAGAATCGTTTCTTTCAGTTATGTAATGTAATTGTACAAAGTCAATTATGTTCTTAGCTACATCCTCGAAGTCTGTATTGTATTTGTCTATTAATGATTGGTTGCCATGTTCGTAATTTATTAACGAATTAGCTATTCCAAAGGCTTGTTGTATTGAGGTTCCTATACTACTAGCTTCCAGCGGCTCAACAAAACTCCCAGCCAGGCCAACTGAAATACAATTTTTAATCCAAAATTTATCTACATACCCCGCAGTAAATTTAAATGTTTTAGCAATGTTAATAGGAGACGAAAATACCGACTGTGCTTCTGCGATTGCTTGCTCGTCAGTTATAAATTTATCGCAATAAACATACCCGTTGCCGAATCTATCAAAAGTTGGTATGCGCCACATCCAGCCAGAACTCATCGCAGTACTAAGTGTATGCGAAGGAATGTCTTCTATTCTTTCTGTGGGAAATGCAAAAGCACTATTCATAGGAAGATATTCAGAGCAATCTACCCATTTTGCGCCCAGTTTAGTTGATATAACACGTTTGAATCCACTGCAATCAATAAAGAAGTCTGCTTGATATTTTGAAACTTTACCAATAAGTTCTTTTACATGGCCTGTGTCGTCTAGTACTACATCGTCTATAGTATCATCCACTATTTTAATATCTTTGAGTAAGCATTGTTTTATAAGATAGTCATTTAACTTCATTGTATTAAAATGAAATTGATTAACTGTTCCTTCTAACGGCTCGTAGTGAACTGACCTATGTATGTTTTCAGGAATAATATCATGATGAGTCTTTCCCTCCGCAATCATACCTAAATAAATGTTGTTAGGGCCGTTATAGCTTTCTTTTAAAAATTGACTGTGAACACTATGAAAATAATAGTCATCGTCTCCGTTCCAGTTTATAAATTTTATACCAGATTTAAATGTTGCATCTGTTTCTCTCAGCAATTCGTGTACTGAAATTCCTGCAACCTGCATGAAACGAGCCCAGTGTTCAGTCGAGCCTTCACCTACACCGATAATACCAATATCGGAAGATTTGACTATAGTGATATCAAGTTTTTGATAGATGGATTTTAATATTATAGCGTTAACAAGTCCGCTAGTTCCTCCACCTAAAATTACTAATTTATTAATCATACAATTTTTTCCATTCTAGTGTAGACATACAATTTTTAGATATATATCCTATTTCTCGTATGAGCTGATTATATTCTTGCGTAATTTTTTCTAATACGTTGTTATTTTTATGTTGAAGTATGTTAACTAATAACGATTTATCAAATAAATTATAGGCCTGTGCAACAACACAATAATTTTCTATAGAGTAAGCAGACCCGGTGTCGTAAAAATTTCCAAATTTATAGTGTTCTAATTTGCACTGAAGAGAATCAGGTATAGATTCTAGTAATAAGTGTCTTTTCCAAAATTCAGTATCGCTTCTTCCGTTTCTATAGTGTAAAGAAATAAAGTCTACAGTATCGTCGACGATGCTTTCGTATTTCGTATTGAATCTTTTTCTAGCAAGGTCTTGAGTCTGTAAACACGGACTCCAACATTCAGATAATAACCTAAGCATCATGGCAATCATAGTATGGCCGCCCGATCCTAGTGGTTCTAAAAATCCACTACTTAACCCAATTGCCATAACATTTTGTTGCCAAGGGTGAAGAGACATTTCCGGAGTCCACTTAGCATTTGCTACAAGGTCTACTGTTTTTCCAAGTTTTTGTTCTACTTCTTCTTTTGCTTGATCCGCAGATAATAAGCTAGTATCGTATATGTATCCGTTGCCACTTCGCGATTGTAAATCAATATTAAATCGCCATCCATAGTCCATAGATATCATATTACTATACGGTTTTAATTCAGATTGATCCCACCATGCAATTACGCCAGTAGCTGTAAAAAATTTAGAATAATTTGTAAATTTTGCACCTAGTTCTTTTTTCAACAATAACTGATTAAACCCGCTACAGTCAATATAAAAATCTGCACTAAATTCTTGGTCTTCTAAAATGAGCTTGTCTATTCCTTGATTATTTTTTATACAAGATTTGTACTTTGATAATATTAAATTAATATCTAAACTTAACCCTATATTTTTAAAATACTCGGCATTTTTCCTACTATCAAAGTGATACATTGGCCTAACTACATATCCGTCTTTAGTAAACGGTGTCATATTTTTATCTAGTAAATGACCTGAAACTGTTATATCTTTAAGAGGAATGTCTAGCGCCAACAGTCCTTTTAATAATACATTATCTTCTCCAAATTCTATATTATTGTGATCCCAACGATTTCTATAAGAAGAAAAAAGAGGTTGTATAAAAGTAGATTTGTTGGGTCCCCACTCAGCAAACTTTCCGCCAAGTTTTGGAAATGCGTCTGTTTTTTTAATCCAGTCGTTTACATTTATATCTAGGAAATCAATAAGGTCAACGAACGGGGCTGTACAACTTTCTCCTGCAATAATAGGAGGAGATTTAGGGTCTTCAATAACCGTAATTTCTAAATTAGGCCAAACTTTTTTAAAAAAAATGGCCGATAACCAGCCACTAGTTCCACCACCGAGTATTGCTATTTTTCTTACATCCATCGCTTGGGTCTTAGTTTATTAAACGTGTTGTGTATTTTCCAACTTAATTTTGGCATGTATTGTTTTAACGTTAAACAACTATTCACATTATGCTCTAGTTGTTCTGTGCGTTCAATTTTCTTCAACACAAATTTATCAGTAGGATTGTCAGATCTAAATCTAATATATGCCATGGGTTGTCCTCGTTTTAAGACAACTTCATCTTTTAACATTTCGATGGTAGTTACTACAGGACGCTGCCAAGAATAGATATTAAACATACCAGGAATTAATCTCCATGAGTGATCTATGTGATTAAACGGAGGTAAAAATTCAATATAAACAGGCTGATCAGCAACAAACACAAAACTGTTACTAATAGCAACAATAGGTCTGTCAGTATCGGGATTGAAATCTCCCCAGTGCGTCCTTACCATAGTGTCAGCAGCATCTTTAGGTAAATTGGTGCTCAATACTTTATTATATTTGTCCCACTGCAAAACTAAATCAACAGTATTTTTTAATACAAAAGTATTTTTTACATATTTTACAAAAGCTGGGCACTGATGATATCTCGACGTAGAATTTTCCCAAGTGTCTAGGGGTTCTAAATCAAAGTAGGCTAAATCTGCCCAACCGTAATAATTGAAGGCAGTATTTGTGGTTCGAAAATTCTTTTCAAACCAAGGACAATAACCAATTTTAACTGCCATAATATGAAGACCAAAAACCCATTGGACATGCGCCTGCCTTTAACGCACATTTAGCTGACACCGAGGCTCCGACAACTTTACACATACCTCCTTGGTCACTATTATAGGCATAACAATTTTTAC
>JACCEB011367609.1_pt1 | contig 27999 bp, 22 predicted proteins | sample 7454761 | NCBI WGS metagenome assembly JACCEB01 (sample SAMN15323454, study PRJNA562643) | freshwater metagenome | isolation source: river surface water | place: USA:Blue River Watershed | collected 2017-08-18
ATTCTGCAAGGGGATTTCCAAAAACATGGGATTATACAATTGTGCTAGAAGTAGGATATCATAAAGTACCAGCAGATATCGTAAGAGCAACAGAGTTGCTTATTCATGATATCGATTGTGGAAAGTTAGATTATTACAAGCGCTACATCGGTGCTTACAATACAGATCAATTTAGAGTTCAATTTGACAAAGCAGTATTTGAAGGTACTGGCAATTTAATTGTAGATAAGATACTTGAGAAATATCGCAAACCGATTGAGTTCGTTGGGGTACTATAATGGTAGTATGCGAAACTCCAGACTTCGCATTTCCTATGCAAGCAGACGTATATCATCCAATTGTTGAGCAGGGTATTTATGGAGAAGTCAAAAAGACTTGGATATTAGACAGAACAATTGCATGCTCTTTTACATCGTCTGGAACAGCAATGAAAGAGGAAGTAACACCAAATATCAATATAACACAAGATAAGTTGTTGCTTGGAAGATGCAAAACAGATATAAGAATATCTAGCCTTGAAGCAAGAAACTCTATAACAAATGTTATTATTACAAATATTAAAGATAAAAATTGTAATGAGATTTATACAGAAACTTCAGGACCACGTGCAGGGAAATCCACAATATTTGAGATAGCAACTCAAGATCCGTTTACTGGTCCATTTGGCAGTGTAGAATATTATAAACTTGTTCTGCGTAGATCTGAAAATCAGGCGGTAGATGTATGAGAGTTGTATTTAATAATACTGCATTTCGGAAAGATATGAAAAACATTATTGAATATTCTATTGGATATGTTGAAGGAATTCAGGGCGGGAAGAAGGCATTTTTAAGTACTCTTGGATTAGAAACAGTAGAATTAATGAAAGAATATATAGATTCAAATGCTAGAGTTAATCCAGAAATACTTCATCATGTTTATGAATGGAACCAGACAGGAAGCCCAAATGCTAGATTATTTGATATACAATATGTAGCAAGTCCAATAGGTCTTTCTTTTAAATCAACTTTTAAACAATCTACATCTATTAAAAATGGATCTCGTGTTCCATTTTATGACAAGGCTAGAATTATGGAGCAGGGAATTCCAGTTACTATTATTCCTAAAAGAGCACAGGCATTAGCATTTGAGGTAGATGGAGAAACAGTATTTACAAGACAACCAGTTGAAGTTTTAAATCCTGGAGGAGATGCAGTTCAAGGTGGATTTGAAAAAGTTTTTGATTCATTTTTTAATAGATTTTTTACACAAGCATTTTTACGAGTAAGTGGAGTTGCCAAATACTTAGAAAACCCAGTGTCATATAAAAAGAATTTACGTGCAGGCAAACGTGGCGGTAAAGCAAAAGGCTATGAGACTGGCTATCGTTGGATAGCAAACGCAGGAGTTGGACGATGACAGAATCTACATCAGTATTAAATACACCAGTGTTATGGATTAATACATACTTGCAAGAAAAACTTGGAGAACTTTTAAGCATTGGAGTTCCATTTTTTCCACCAAGACCTTTTAACATAGAGGACTTAACAGAAAGATGGATAGAGTTAAATGGAGAAAATGTAGGTACGGCTGGCGTTGCTGCAACATGGGATCGCATGAAAAGAATGCGTAGAGGGCCTTTTCCACATATTAAATGTGAGCAGGTTTTATATTATTTTTATGGATTACAAGAAGGATCTGACATAGTTATGGTTCAAGTTCAAGAAGCAGTATTAAGGCTTATGGACCGTGGCGATGAAACGGCTCAAGATATTAATGCATGGGCTAAGGCAAAGGGTGCAATAGGTGGCATGAACTGTAAGTTCTACTTTCATGATTTTAAAATATATCAATTAGAAGAGGCACGGGATATAATCGATTTCGGAACAGCCCGAACTTATGCGGGTAATAAGATCATCATTGACTACGACTACCATCAAATGCAAGACATTATAGACTCAATAAATTAATAAAAAGGCTGTATACTTAGCAATGAGGAAACACGCCTTTGATTTCTATAGAAAAAAAGAGGTGAAATAAATAATGGCTCTAGGTAATAGTAATAATATTATCGTCGGTGCAGCACAGTTATGGATTGCTGATGCTCCTTTAGCAGTTGGTGGAAATCCCACTCCTGTTTCTGGAGAAAAGTATTCTGTAACAATGGATGGTGAAACCGATGATTTCCGTTCAGTCGGATATACTATGAATGGTTTGGAACTACAATTCCAGCCAGATTTCGGTGAAGTTCAGGTTGACCAGGTTCTTGACGTTGCTAAGTTGTTTAAGCAAGGCATGCAAGTAAACCTAAATACTACTTTTGCTGAATCTACATTGGAGAATCTTCTTGTTGCAGTTGCAGGATCAGTTAATGATCTTACAGGCTCTGCCTCAACTTCCAACGGTCAGACATTTAACATCAAATCAGGTAATCTTGGCGAATGCCCAGTAGAGCGTGGTTTGGTTGCTGTCGGTCCAGGAACTGGTGACTGCGATGAGGGATCTAATAAGGAAAGAATTTATGTTGCATACCGTGCACTTTCAATTGAAAATGTTACAGTATCAGCAAAGCGTGATGAGGCTACAATGTTTGAAGTTTCATTCCGTCTTCTTCCAGATGACACAACTGGTTCATACGGTAAGATCATTGATCGTACAGTAACTCCAGCAGCATAATACAACTTAATAAAATCAGAAGGCTCAGTCATATTTGAAAAGGCTGGGCCTTTCTGTTTGATATAATAAAACTATGGCTACAGAAATATATAATAGTGATTATATTAGTTTAATTGATGGAACAGAAATATATATAACTCCATTAAAAATAAAGTATTTGCGTCAATTTATGTTGCAGTTTGAAAATGTAAGAAATGCAAATAGTGACGAAGAAGCAATTTCTGAATTAGCAAAATGTGCTTTAATTTGTATGAAACAATATTATCCTATTATAAAAACAATAGAAGAGTTAGAAGATAATATAGACTTAAAAACAATATATAGAATATTAGATATTGCTGCAGGAATTAAAATAGATAAAGAGTCTCAGGAAAAAGTAAAAGACCAAGCAACCGAAAGTCCAGGAGCATCTTGGGATAAACTAGACCTTGTTAGACTAGAGGCAGAGGCATTTCTTCTTGGTATATGGAAAGATTATGAAGAATTAGAAACATCTATGTCGATGCCAGAATTAACAGAAACCCTTAATATAAAAAGAGAGTTAGATTATTCAGATAAAAAATTTTATGCTGCAATACAAGGAGTAGACTTAGATAAAAATACTAAAAGATCTAATGCTTGGGAAGATATGAAGGCTAGAGTGTTTAGTAAAGGTAAGGCTACAGGATCTAATGATATAGTTGCGCTTCAAGGTATAAATGCTCAAAATGCAGGTTTTGGAATTGGCATGGGCCTAGATTATGAGGAAATAAAAGACTAAAAATAAAACGCACTATGGTATAATTAATTCAACCTTATAAGGAGGAATTAATGGCTACAACTGTGCACGAACCAAAAGAAATCGTATTAATCGATGGCACAAAAATAAAAGTACGACCACTGAAGATATCCCTTCTTCGTCCATTTATGAAGAAGTTTGAAGGTATTGCAGCAGTGGCAGATGATAATGAAAAATCAATGAATATACTTATGGAGTGTGTTGCTATTGCAATGCAACAATATAAACCAGAGTTATCGGAAGACTCTTCTGCATTAGAAGAGAATTTAGATCTTCCAACAGTTTATAAAATCGTTGAAGAGGCTTCTGGCATCAAACTAACTGATGCAACACTTCTTGGCGGTCTTACAAACTCATAAAAAATAAATAGTAATAGAGGTGTAATGGAATGGCTGATGTTCAATCTAATATTCATGTAAATATAGATACGTCTGAAGCATTAGCCAGTATAAAACTTCTACAAAAACAAATATCAGCATTCCATACATCTATGGCAAAGAGTGGTGCTGCAGCAGCAGCCGTCTCTGCCAATATGCAACAAAACTTAATCAATTCTCTTAATGCTACTGGAAAATGGTCTGCCTCTATGCGGACTGTTAAAACAACAACTGAATCTTTTACTACTGCCCTTGAAAAAAATAAATTATCAATGCGAGATTATTATCGCTATTCAATGGGAGCAACCAGATCATTTGGAAGATTTTTTAAATCTGAATTTGATACAATAAATAAAGTTGCACGTGAACGTGTAAAAGATTTACAGACACAATATATTAAATTAGGCAGAGATGCAAATGGTGCAATGAAGGCAATTGCCATTAGACCGCTTGCTCTTGATATGCAAAATTATGGAACACAAACTGCAATTGCAGCACAGCGTCAAGCATTACTTAATCAATTATTAAAGCAAGGCGCAACCAATATGCTTAATTTTGGTAAAAATACTCAGTGGGCTGGTCGTCAGTTAATGGTTGGTTTTACAATACCATTAGCATATCTTGGAACTGCTGCTGCTAAAACATTTATGAAATTAGAAGAGCAAGCAATTAGATTTAAGCGTGTTTATGGGGAAATGTTTACAAGTGGTGAAGAAACAGATAAGATGTTAACCCAAATTCAACTTCTTGCAAAAGAGTTTACAAAATATGGAGTAGCAGTTGAAAAAACAATGGAGATGGCAGCAACTGCAGCAGCGCAAGGTAAAATGGGGGCAGATTTATTAGCACAGATAAATGAAGCAACAAGGTTAGCAGTTCTAGGCGGAGTTGAACAAGAACAGTCATTAGAAACAACAATATCATTAACAAATGCTTTTGGATTATCTGCAGAAAAATTAGCAGAAAAAATTAACTTTTTAAATGCTGTAGAAAACCAAACTGTAGTTTCTATTGAAGATTTAACGGTTGCAATTCCAAAGGCTGGCCCAGTAGTTAAACAACTTGGTGGAGATGTAGAAGATCTAGCATTCTTTTTAACAGCCATGAAAGAGGGTGGAATTAATGCGTCCGAAGGCGCTAACGCTTTAAAGTCTGGTCTTGCATCATTAATTAATCCTACAGAGAAAGCATCAAAAATGCTTGCAGATATGGGTGTTAATATAACAGGAATTGTAGAAAGAAGTAAGGGTGATGTTAAACAGGTAGTTTTAGATTTTGCAGCAGCATTAAATACTTTAGATCCTTTAAATAGAGCAAGAGCAATAGAGCAACTATTTGGCAAATTTCAATTTGCTCGTTTATCTACCCTGTTTCAAAATGTTATTCAAGAAGGTAATCAGGCAAATCGTGTATTAAAATTAAGCCAGGCTACAACAGAAGAACTTGCTATATTATCTGAACGAGAATTGTCTAAGGTAGAAGAATCTACTACTTATAAATTTAAAAAGACTATTGAAGATTTAAAAGTTACTTTGGCGCCAGTCGGAGAAGAATTTTTAAAAGCAATAACTCCTATAGCAGAGTTTGTAGGTAAAATATTAGAAAAATTTAATAATCTTGGAGATGGAACTAAAAAGTTTATTGTAATTTTAACCACCCTGCTTGGAGGAATTGGTCCAATATTTTTAATGACATTTGGTTTATTGGCAAATGGTTTAGCAAATATTATAAAATTATTTGTTAGTATGAAATCAATATTTAATCGTGCAGGACAGTCTTCTACTGTTTTGGGTAATCAGACACAATTTTTAACATCAGAGCAGGCAGAGGCAGCAGCAGTTGCAGCATCGCTAAATCAAGTTCATACAAAACTACAACAAACATTTACTTCTGAAGCAGCAGCCCTCACTGCCTTGGCATCGGCATATCAAAGAGCAATTGCAGCCCAAAGAGGTTTTGGTGGGCCGATTGTTGGTAAGGGAAGAAAAGGTTTTGCTAAAGGAACAACTAATGTAAAACCATTTTACTTCTCAAGAGGAACAGATTCAGTTCCTTCAATGTTAACTCCTGGAGAAGCGGTAATTCCTGCAGGACCAGCACAAGATCCAGCAAATAAACCAGCAATAGCGCATATGATTGCTGGAGGAACTATGGAACAATTTTCTAAGGGAACAAAGGGTGCTGGTGACTTCTCACATATTGGGAATCCAAGAACAATAGGTGCATTAGATTTAGTTAATAAATTAAAAGCATTGCCTGCAGGAATTATAAGTGCACGAGCAATGCAGGCAATTGAAGCAGTTGCAATGAAGTTTGCAAATACATTAAAGATAAATCTTTATGGAAAATTAGGTATAACAACTGGTATGTCTAATGTTGATGGACGACAAGTTTCAATGAATAACCTAATGAAGCCAGGTGGACGTGGAGTTGCTAAAGGCGAATTTATGGCTGATTGGGATAAGAGAGGTCTTAATAGATGGAAGATATCTCTACGCAATGGTGGAATGAAGATGCAAGATGTTGTCCAAGATTTATCAATTTTGGATGCACATATGAAAGATTATTTGACTAGCCTTGATGCAAATACTAGAGTAACAGATGTTCATGTAAAAGAAGCCTACGAATATGGCAGAAGAAAAATGGGTGCTGAGAATAGATTAATTAAATCTTTTGATCAGTTAGCAACTACTGCTGGAGAGGCTAGAATAAATATTTCTCAGGCTGCACAAAAGGCTGCAGGGCTTGCAACAGTTGCAGGTGGCGGAAGTAAGGGTGCTGTTGATGTAAACGGAATGAAGATTCGTCGTGGAGGAGATAGGTTTACATTCTATAAACGAGCAGGCTTTAGTTTAGCAAGTTTAGCAGAAAAAGGTTTAGCAGAAGGAATGATGGAAAAAGCACAAGTTGCATCTCCTTCAAAAGTAACAAAAAAGATTGGTGGAGAAATAGCATCTGGTGCTATTTTAGGTCTTAAAGAATATGTTGATGATGCAAGAGCAGCAGGAAAACAAATTGGTGGTGCAGCAACTCAAGGAGTAATGTCTCAGGCTCAATTGGCAGCAGCATCTAGAGCAGCATTATATGGTACAGGACCAATAGATCCAGCACAAAAGTCTTTGCGTAGACAATTAGAGCAGCAAGCAAGAGCAAAAGCATTAGCAGAGAAAGCAGCATTAAGACAGTCAACAATAGTCCCTATGGTAAATAATGCTGGACCTTCCAAGCCAACGGTATCAGGAAGATTTTCTAATTGGAGACAAAATAAAATTGAGGAACAAAGGGCTGCAAAGGCAGAGCGTGGAGGAAGGCCAGGAGTTGGCATGGGCGGAGTTGGCATGGGCTTATCAATGGCTGCAATGGCTGGATCTATGGCTCCTGGGAAAGTTGGAGAAATATCTCAAAAATTAATGATGCCACTAATGATGCTTACAATGATTGGGCCTATGCTTCAAAGCCCAATAGGTGCCTTAGTAGTTGGTATAGGCGCAATGGCTGCTGGTATTATTAAATTAAGAATGGAGTTTGATAAAGCACAAGATTCAGCAATTAAATTAAGAGAATCTCTTTCTGCAAGCAGAGACTCTATGAGAAATCTTGCAAAGTTTTCTGGCAATGTTACTGCTGGAGAAATTATGGATAGAAGAAACAAACAAAAATTTGGATTGGTAGGAGCAAAGCCAGGCAAAACAACATTTGGAGAAGCATATGTTTCTAGCAAAGAAGGAAAGGCTGTAATGGATGCCACTACCGAATCCTTAAAAACTCGTGGTGTAAAATCAACTGGAGAAGACCTAACGAATCAACTAGTAAGCAGCGTTTTGTCTGGAGCAATAGATGCTAATCAAGCAAAATCAATAGCCTTAAATATTGGACAAAAGACAGGAAATTATGGATTAGGGTTTGCAGTAACTGCACAAATAAATGAATTAATTGGTCCAAATGGAGAAAATTTAGAAAAAGATCCTTTAGAAGTTAGAATGAAGTTAATAGAACAAACAGAAAAAAACAATAACCAACTATTCCAGCAAATGCAGGAAAAGGGTGGTCGTGGCGGATTTTTAAATATAGGAGCAGTAGATCCAAAGGTTGCTATGGGTGGAATGACTGCTGCAGGTGCTGGAATTGGTGCAGCAATTGGAACAGCAATATTGCCAGGAATTGGCTCTGTAATTGGTGCAGGAATAGGTGCTATAGGTGGTGCTGTTGGAGGATATTTTGCACAAAGAAAAGCAAATGAAAGAAATGGTAAATTGTCTGGAGCAGTTGTTGCATCACAAAGAGCACAAATGGAGCAACAAAAAGAAATGTTAGATTCTTTAGATTTATATTATCAAAAGAAAATTAAAGAATTAGAATTAGAAGGAAAGATAGCGGAAGCAAAAGAACTACAGGCAAAATATGATAAAGATAGAAACGATCTTGTTGATAAGGGCGCACAATTAAGTAAAGATATAATGACAAATTATGGAGCAACTAAGGGTAATGTAAGATCAGCGATGGATACTGGTATAGATAAACTTCTTACACAAAGATATAAGGGTAGTGATGAAATACAATATCTTGACGCTGCTAAAACTTTATTGTCAGAATCAGCATTAACAAAAGAACAGCAATATTTAATTAAAGTAAAAATGTCAACTGGAGAATTAACTCCAAGCCAGCAAATGTTTTTATTTAGTAATTTTGGAGATAACAAAGAAGTACAAAAACAGTATATGGACATTATAACTAGATTTAGTGCCACTACAGCAGACAACGCTACACGTGTAATGGGAATGTTTTCTAATCCAGATGGAACACCAAATAAAGAGTTACAGACTAAATTTTTAGCAAATGTGTCTACTAAAGATAACGATAAAGATGCATCAAAATATGTAGACTTTTTCGCAGAAGTTGCAAATACTAATGGAGTATTTGATATGTCAGCAATATTAAATTTTTATATGAAAAATCCAGAGGTACAAGAAAAAACACAAGAAGTAATTGATAACATTGATAAAAATAAGGGTAAGTTAACTCTTGACGTAATGACTAACTTTTTACCAGAAAATGTTATGGGTTCAATTGATCAAGCATATTTTGAAAAACTATCTCAAGATGAAAGAATAACATATTTAAAAGAAATTGCTACCATTGTAAATGTTCCAGATCCAGTAATACAGGCAGATCCTGAATTTATTAAATGGCAAAAAGAAGGTGCTTTGTATAATGGAGTTTCATATGCCAATAAAAGTATTGGAGAACAGATTGCTGCTTATAGACAATTTCAACCTTGGAAAGTTACACAAGAATCTATTGCTCAGGCTAACGCAGCACCACCAAAGAGTCCTAGTAGCGGTGGAAAGGTAGATTCTTCTCCTCTAGATGATATTGTTAAAAAGTTAAGAGATGTTCGTAAAAATCAAATCAAAGTAACAGAAGGCTGGAAGGCTTCAATGAAAAGTTTAGATTCACTTTTTGGAGGCAAAAAACGACTAGAGATCTTTAGCGGTATAGAACAAGATCTTGCAAGGTTGGGTGCTAAAGGTAATTTTATTGAACTTATTGTAGGAATGGACCCTAAAGAATACGAAAAACGTAAAAATAATTTATTTAAGTTTGACAATAAAGGAAACATTATCGGTCTTAAACGTGATGCTAAAACCATTCAAGAAGCATTAAATGCCGTTGTTGCTGGAGACTATGCATCGCAAATGGTTCAATTAAAACAAGAAATTGCAGATCAGTCAAAGGCTTATGATATATTAAGAGAGGCTGGATTAAGTTATGCAGATACACAAGAGTTAATTGCCGATAAAGCATTTGCTGCAATGGTAGCGTCAGAGGGTAATACAAAGGCTGCACAAAGATTAATTAAATTATTAAAAGAAGCAAAAACTTTATCTAAAGGAAATCAAATTAAAACTGATTTACAAGGTGATATTGATGCAGATAAGCAGGCTGCAGCAGCAAGAGCAAATTTAGCAAAAGTAGCAAAAGAAAAGAATTGGAGTTGGCTTGAAGCAGATGCAATTCTTAGCGACGATACCCTAAGAGAAGCAATGGCAAATTGGGATAAACTTACAAAAGAGCAAGCAGCAGTATTTCAAGAAAGATTACAACAAGTACTTAACTCTATAGAATTTAAAGAATCTATATTTAACAAAGGCTTTGAAAAGGCTATGGAAAAGTTTTCTGTTATGGAAACTAAAATTGATATTGATTTTCAGTTTAAAACATTAAAAGATCAAGACATTATTGAAAAAGCACAAGATAAAATTGCTGGAATTAATTATGAAATAGATGATTGGGAAGCAAGTTTAAAGAGTATTGAAGAGCAAGAAGAAAAAATTAATGATAAGTATGACGCTAAATATAAAGCATTAGATGAAATTCGTTCTATTAATGAAAAAATATCAAGACAGCAAAAGGGTCAATTAACCTTAGCAGATGCTTTATCTCAAGGAGATATTGCAGCAGCAGCAAGAGCAGCACAAGATATTAGAGCACAACAGGCAACAGATGCAATTGATAATCAACAAAAATTACTTGATGCTGCTAAAGAAAACGAACTAGCAAATATTAGAAATGAAAAAGGATATACTCGTGCACAAATAGAAGATCAGATTAAAAAATTACGTGATCAAATATTTAAAATTGAAGAAGAAGAACTTGAGCCAGCACAAGAAAGAGTACGTATTGAAGAAGCAAAAAAGAGAGAACTAATTCAATCGCTTACAGTTCTTGGAAAAAGTAAACTAGAGTGGGAGGCAATAAAAAATAGAATAGATATTGCAAGAACATCTAGTGCAGAATATATGCAAGCAATTGCTGCAGCGCTTGGAGTTGTTGAAGATATTGTTAATTATTGGAATTCACTTGATGGGAAAATAATTACAACTACACATAAAATTATAACTATATATGAAAATTCTGGCGGAACGGGACCAGGACCAGGACCAGGACCAGGGCCAGGACCAGGACCAGATTCACCATGTGGACCTGGCTATATTATGAATGATGCTGGAAACTGTGTACCAATTGTAAGCGAATGTGGTCCAGGAATGGTCAGGGCAGATGATGGAAGATGTGTTCCTGCAGGACCGTTTAATTCTTCTGACGACACAGACGGTAATAATAACGGGTCTGGAAATAATAATGGATCTACTACTGGATCTACTACTGGATCAACTAAAGATTATACTGGAAGAGAAACTAATGGTTTTACCAAGTATTTGGATGAGGCAAAAAGCGAATACGATAAAGTTGTTGCACAATCTTTGACTCCTGGAGCAACCCCAAGCGACTTTGGTCATGACTTAGCAAGACTAGATCAAGCAGTAATTAATGCAATTAACTTAGTTGATGAAAAAAATAAATATAATGCTATGGTAGCAGAAACAATTAAACCTGGAACTGCTGCTACTGCTGCGTATAATAAGATAGTTGAAGATAGCAAAAAGGCTGGGGCTACTGTAAGTGATTTTGGATCTCAGTTAGCGGCAGCATCACAAAGAGTAATCAATGATAGTAAGAAAAATCAAAGTCCAAGTGATTTTGGGCATGCACTTGCAGCACAAGATAAGAAGGTTGTAGATTTAGCAACAAAGGTAATGGCATCATCTCCTTCTGCATCTAAGGCTGCAGCCGAAGCAAAAGCCAAAGCAGATGCTGCTGCAAAGGCTAAGGCTGCTGCAGACATTGCTAAGTTTGGCGGAAATTCTATAGCAGCGTCACAGTTTGCTAATTGGCCTTCAGGTAAATCTTCTGGTGGAATTATTAAAAGGTTTGCTGTTGGTGGCCCTGTAATTGGGACAGATGTTATTCCTTCAATGCTTACTCCTGGTGAATTTGTTATGAGTAGATATGCAGTAGATAGTTTTGGCCTTGATAAAATGAGAGCAATAAATAACGGAACTTATTCTGATGCTTCAGTGTATAATTACAGTATTGCTGTTAATGTAAAGTCTGATGCAAATCCTGACGAAATTGCAAGAGCAGTAATGGGTCAGATTCGTCAGGTAGATTCAAAGAGATTAAGGAGTAGAGCGGTCTAATGGCAACAGCAAATTATATAACTGGAAGAAGAAGATATCAAAGACCACAAGCGATGCTTTGGGCCAATAACTCTGGAACGTTGGTAGAAACTACTCCAGGAGGATCCAAAATATATGTTCCTACAGGATTAGAAGTAGGTCAAGACGTTGGAAGTGAAACAAATGAATTATTATATAATCAATTTATTATTCTTTCTGATGATAATAGACAAGAAATAGATTTTAGACCAGTTCGAATTGAAAAAAGAGAAAGAATGATTAATGGTAGAATGAGATCTTATCACATAGCAGATAAACTACAGATAAGTACATCTTGGCAAATGCTACCATCTCGTTCTTATTTTCAGGTACCAGAGTTTAATGCAACTACTGGAAAATCTCCACATATTAATGATAATAATTTAGAATTTACAACCGACGGAGGCGCTGGTGGTGTTGAAATTTTAGATTGGTATGAAAATCATAAAGGACCTTTTTGGGTTTACTTATCTTATGATAAATATAAAAATTTTAAAAATGAAGATGGAAATATTGATAATGACTCATATGCACATTTACCACAATATAATCAATTAATTGAAATGTACTTTACAGACTTTAACTATACTGTAGTTAAAAGAGGCGGAAGCAATTTTGATTTTTGGAATATAACGGTTACATTGGAAGAAGTATAATGTTTCAAAATGAAAGTCTAAAAACACATATTGAGTCATCGAATACAATAAAAACTCAATCTGCAATTATTGCAGAATGGAATATGAATATTGCTAATAATATTTTTAAAATAGGAAATTATAGATATAGACCTACGTTATCTGTTTCAGAAAAATACAAACTTATACCAAATAGTTTTGATGTAAATGATCTTGGAAATTTTTATACTAACGCTACAGATTCAGATATTAAAATAGATGGAGGAATTGACCCATCAGATAATGAGCAGCCGTGGTTCCTTTTATCACAAAACATTAAAAATAAAATGTTATATTCTTTAGAGGATTGTTTTAAAAAATTTAGACCAAGGTCTGGAATTAACAAATCAACATATATTCCAGGAAGAAAAATACATCATTCAAATTTAAATATGTCAAATAGACCAAGGTATTATATGGCAGATAAAAATGATAATTTTAAATATTGGACATCATATAGAACTGAAAATGGTTCAGTTTTTGGAATTGCCAATAAACAAATTAATGGTCAATACTTTATCGATGATGCCTGTCCATTTGTTGTGTATAGTAATCCTGTACCAGCAAATAGAATAGTTGTTAAGATGCAAACAAACGTAGGCTCTATTGACTTAGGTCCCTTTTCTGGACCTGGGGGATCTTTTTCAGATCCGCTTTATGGAGAACTCAATAAGACAACTCCATTAAAATGGAAGATTCAGTATTTAAAACAGAACGATTGGATAGATGTTATTTCATTTGATTCAAACTCAAAAAGAAAAGACGGTACATCAATTATTAAATCAGATGGATATGTAGAACTAGCCTATGGACTTAAGGTTCCTGATAAATATAAAGATGTTTTCATACGTGCAGAAGAATACTATAGTGAATCATTTTTACCAAAAGAATCGGTAAATGGGTATGCATATCTAATAAAAGAAAATGAAAATGATATAGGTATTTATCATATATGGTTTAATAATTCATGGGAAACATTTATTCCAACATATGGGTGGTATTTAGAAGAAGAAACAGTTACAAGGCTAACTAATTTTGTAACAGACTTAACAGCCCCAATATCTTTTTTATCTCAAAATGAGAATAAAACAATATATAGAGAGTTTGAAAATATAAGGGGCATAAGAGTTATCGTAGACACAATGAATAAAGTTAATTCTACTTTTGATTTAATTGAACTTTCACCTAGACTTGTTGCAGATATTTCAGAAAAAGTAACTGGATTTTCAGTTAAGAAATCTGCATCCGATCTAGGATCTAGTGGTCTTCCAGTTGGACAACTTTTAGCATCTGTTGGTAGCCTTTCTATATTTGACTATGACGATGCGTTTAATGAAAATAATACAGAAAGCATTATATCTAAATATCTTTCAAATAATATACAAATTAAATTTTATGACATTGTGGTTGATGTTGACGGATATGATTATATGGTTCCAATAAAAACATTGTACTGTGATGCATTTCCTAAGTATAATCCAAATGACAGAAAGGTAAATCTTGAATTAAGAGATTTATATTTTTATTTTGAATCGATTATTGCTCCACAAATGTTAGTTACAAATGTTTCATTAAGTTATGCAGTTTCTTTGCTTTTAGATTCTGTAGGATTTTCTAACTATACATTTAAACGTTTATCTACAGAAAAAGAATTAATAATTCCATTTTTCTATATCGGCCCCGACAAAACTGTTGCATCTGTATTAAATGATTTAGCAATATCAACACAAACAGCAATGTTTTTTGATGAGTATAATAATTTTATTATGATGAGTAAAAACTATATGCTACCAAATTCATCAGAAAGACAAAGTAGTTTTACTTTTTATGGTTCAAAAGATTTTGTTCAAGATAATGAAATACAAAATAAAACTATAAATTCAAAACTAACCAATATTATTGATATTGCATCAACCGATAAAAGCGTATTTAATGATGGAAAAATTAATTATAAAAGTAGGTATATTCAAAGATCATATGGAACCATAAAGCAAGCAAGTATGGTTGATAATGATGCTGCTGCAAAAAATTGGATATATAAACCAGTTCTTTTATGGGAGGTAACTGGTGAAAATGCTTTAAGGTCTATTAATGGAGAAACTCAGAGTCAGTCTTCTTACAGTTTATCTGCTATACCATTAAATTCTGATTTAAGTTCTGTAGTGCCGTTTGTTGTTGGAAATCAATTAACAAATAACACAATAGATTTAGGAGAAGCGGTATATTGGTTAGGAAGACACTCTGGATATTTTTATGCAAATGGAGAAATAATAAAATTTGATGCAGTACAATACAGTATTCCTGGAGCAGAAAAAATTATTGCTACACAAGAATTGAATGGTAAAGTAAGTTATAGTACTACTAATATAGGTGCTATAGGAAATGTATGGATAAGTAGTAATCAAGAATATCAAAATTATTTGGGCAAACTAACATTTAATGGAAAAATATACCCAACAGGATTAGTTAGAATATATGCTGAACCTAAGTATGAAGAAGTTAATGGTATAACAGTAATGAAAAATGGTGATGTGGCAAGACATGGTCGTGGACAGTTTGGCACTCCTATACTAACACATAAGGCAGGTTTAGATGAATACTGGACAAATAACTCTTATGTTAGAGGAATGGATATGAAGAGTGAGTATTTATTTGGATTACAGTATATTGCTCAAACACAAGATGAAATAATTGATAGCATATCAGAAACTACAGAATTATCAAATAATCCTGCAGGTGTAAACAACATTAAGGCAAAAGAAAACAAAAGAACTGGAATTATTAAAAACTTTTTGTCTACATCATTTACTAAAGAAACTCAAAATAATACAATAAAATCTACACAAACTGGATCAATACAATCATCTGCTTTAGTTATGAATGGCCCTTCATTTTCAACAACAGAAACTCCCATTAACTTTTTGTCTTATCAATATAAAGCATTAACCAACAAGTATAAGCACTTCGGGACTAGAATGAGAATAGTTGGAAAAATAGAAGCAACTGAAACAAGGGGACAGACACCATTGAACTCAACCCCATACTACGTACTTCCTGGATCACAACCTAATCAAAGTTTAAATATATCTGGAGGTTCTGGTGGAATAGCAGTTTTACTTAATCCAGAAACAAATGTTGGATATTATTTTGAAATTATATCTTTAACAGAAAAAAATGTAAGTGATTATTCATCTGCTGCAGAAAATTTACATAATGTTGTTTTTTATAAAATTTTATCTGATGAAAATGGAAATGCTATTCCAATTAAACTTTGGGGTGGATTTACGAGTATAGTAGTAGACGATGGCAATTTCACTGGACAGTCACGAATTATGGGAGAAGAAAATCCAACAGTTTATGATTTGGCTATTGAATATAAAGAGTTGGGATCAGTTAGACAATTTTATTTATATATAAATAATCAAATAGTAGGAATCGTTGATGACAACAGTCCAACGCCAGTATATAATAATATGGCATTATTTGTACGTGGTGGATCAAAATGTATGTTTGAAAATATATATGCACTAACAAACAACTATAGTCAAAATACTATTTTTTCATTAGATACACCAGTAGCAGCAGCATTTGGAGACAATGAAATTAATGCAAACGAATCCTTTAGAAAATATGCAATGTCTGGAATTATTCAGTCTACGTATTTATCTGGAATAAGTCCAAGTCAGCCACCTTCATTTAATATGTATTTTGAAGAATTTGGAACCATAATGCGAGAGGCTGCTTATTTAAAAATAAGATATGACAAAGCATATCCAGCATTATATGCACAACTTTCTCCAACTTTTAACAGAATAAAAGGTTATACTGTGTCTGGATTTAGGGCTGGATCTTATGGGGCAGAATTTTTAATATTTAACTCTACAGATACAACTATTAATTTAGATGAAACAAGTGGAAATTACTTAAGAATACAAGGTATTACTTTTACTCAGCAATCAGATAATGAGTTGACAGTTGATAATTATTTTGCAAAAAATAGTAATTTTTCTGATCCACAAATTGGTAAAGATGGGCTTATAGTTTCTCCAATAAGATCTCAACAAGATTATGACAAAATAAAAACAAGCAGGCTTACATACGGCAGAAAAGAATTTTCAATTGATCCTCCATATATTCAGTCTGAAGATGATGCAAATGAATTAATGTCTTGGATTATTGAAAAAATTATGAAGCCAAGAAAAAATATAGGAATGAAAGTTTTTAATACTCCAATTATTCAGTTAGGTGATATTGTAAATATAGAATATAAAAATGAAAACAATGTTAATGTTATTGCTCCATCAACATCTAACTTTGTTGTTTATAATATAGATTATCAAAAGGATATAGGTGGTCCTAGCATGACACTATATTTGAGTGAGGTATAAAATGGTATATTTTACTGGAGACGGGAAAATTGTATATGATGATTATCCAATTCCCGCTACACATGAAGAAAAAATGTCCTGGAAATATGGAAGTGCACAAAAAGTAACTAGTCAACAGCAGTTAGACGAATATGGAGATTATATTAGTGGTTTGAATGCAATACCAGACGATCCAACTGTTCTATACCCAAACGGAACCGTAGATGGTGATGTGAAGCCAGCAACAACAGACATTATATTATTTAAAGACGAAACGTTGCCTATAGAAATAATGACAGACCTAATATTTGAAAATATAGGTGGTCAAGAATTAATTAATATTATTAGATCTGATTTAGTAAATGGACAAAATGTTTTATATCAACCAATAAAAAATCTTAGTAATGTATATTTTCAGTATAACCCACAGAATATTCTTGGGCTACAAGATATAGATTCAAACTATTTTAAACAGTTTCCAATAAATTTTTCTAGCAAGGTTCCTGTGTGCGGGACAGGCCCAGAATGCTCTATCGTATATATTGATGCAGAAACTGGAGACTTAGTAATAAACGTAGTTAATTTGGCAAAAGACGAGCAGGTAGAAATATCAATAGTTTCAGATGGGGAAGTATTAGATGATACAATATACGAGGTGTAAATATGATTACTAATATTGGAAAAGGCATTATCTCAAAATATTTAATTGGCCAGGCTCCCGCTTATGCTTCATATATAGCAATAGGTTGCGGTGCCAAACCATTGAATACAGCAGAACCTTTCGGTAACTATTCGGATAAAGAAGTTTTAGATTTTGAAATGTTTAGGGTTCCAATAGTTTCTCGGGGATATGTAAATGACAATGGTATTGAAAAAATAGTATTGACTGCAGAACTTCCTACAGACGAAAGATATGAAATCTCAGAAGTTGGAGTATATTCTGCAGGAGCAAATCCATCTGCAGGGGCTTATGATTCTAGATCTCTTTTTGCTTTTACTGTAAATGAAAACTGGGAATATCACGATCAATTAGGAAACTCTGGAGCATTGAGCATTATATATGAACCACTAGGAGAAAATAATACTATAGATCAAACACAAAAAGCCTTTCAAACAAACTCTGATAATTTAGTGTTTACAGATTCTGCTAGAGTACTTAGATATGAAAGAGCAAGATTTTTTAATAATATTGTTATGATGAGGGGAGATTCTGCAGATTTAGAAATTTCTTCTGGGCATCTATCAGTAGGAACTGGTTCTGCCCATATTCACCTTGCTGGAACTGCACTAGACTTTAACAAAAACTCTCCAACCGATCAAATTAAATTAGCCTTTTCTGTAATAAATAAAGAACCAGATGGATCAATAATTCCAGATGAAGTAAGAATTTTATTAGAGTTTGCAGAATCAGATTCCCCTGGAGTTGGAGAATGGGCTAAGTTTGAAATAATTATGAATAAAAATGATTATGATTTTGAAAATAATAGATATTATGTTGCTACCAAAGAATTACAAGAATTATATAAGAGTTCTGGATTCACCTGGAATAATGTTTCTATAGTAAAAATATATTCTACAGTATTAAAAAATGAAGAGCCTTCAGAAAATTTTTATGTTGGACTTGATGCAATTAGATTTGAAAATATATCAACAACAAATCCTGTATATGGATTAACTGGATATACAGTTCTTAAAAATTCTAATGCAGAAACTATTGTTAAAGAGGCAAACACTACTAACTATATAGAGTTTAGATTTGCTATGGATGTGCAATAATGCCTAGCCCAGATCAAGGAATAAAAAAGGTAATTATTCCGAAGTCCAAACTTCCAGGATTTTTTGGAAATAATAAGACATATGTTTTAAGATATAGATTTATATCTGAAGATAAAAACAGATTATCACACTGGTCTCCAATTTATAAAATAATTGCAGAAGACACTCCGTCAGAAATTTTAAATAGTATGATTATAGATAAAGATAATAGGGTTATTAATTTGGCATGGGAGCCACAACAAGATATAGAAGAATACTATATTTACATTAAATGGAATAATGCAGGATGGCAATATTATACAAAAACATCACAAACAAATTATTCTATTGTATATCCTATAGACAAAACATATATTCATGTTGCTGTACAGCCAAAAACTATACCTTTAGAAAGATTTGCAGATTCAGAATTATTTGAAAATGAGGGAAGTCTGATATAATTAGACAGGAGGAATTATGGCAAAAATACCATTACCAGAATTAGGTCAACCGCTTGATGTTTCATACATTTATCAAATTGCAAATGCACTCAATGAGTTATCATTACAGGTGTCTCCAGCAATATATAAATATGTTACAGTGGACGTTCCTAATGGAGTGTCTCAAAATGCAAAGGCTTCTGAAACCAGAATAATTGCAGGATATACAGATGTTACAAAAAGTTCAAATCAAAGCCTTGGAAGTCAGCAACCTTTTTCCTATAGTTTTCCAGCAGACTTTAAATTTGCACCAATAGTAACTGCAAGTCCAATCAATATAGGCGGTACAGAGGCTGGTAAAAATGTATCAGTAGTAATCAAAAGCGTTACCACTTCAAAAGTAGATGGAGTTGTTAATTTTAATTCTAGCGGAGATGTCTCAATTGGAATTAATTTAATTATTGTTGGCATACCTAATTAATGATTAGATGTAAAAAATGTTTAAAAAAAATGTTAATAGACAGAGTATACAGTTCTGTCTCTCATATAGAAATATATTGTTTGGTTTGTGGATCAAGAAAATTTTTTCATCCACCGTCTGATTCGGAGGAAGGTAGATGGTTGCTAAAAAAGGAACAAGAACGAGCGAAGAATACAATCTCTCCCCTGTAATTGAGGGTAGCAAGAAGGTTTGGTTTTTAAATAAAGATTTGATAAGAGTAATTCATTATAATAGATCAAATGGAATTATGTCTATATATAATATAACAAAAGATAAAATTGAAAGTTGTTTAATAAGTGAATTTAAAAATAAAAAAGAGAAAGCATATACTGTATCACAAACAGCAGAACTTGTCAATAGACATAGAAAATATATGCCAACTTTAATGAAGCGTGGAATAATTCCTATGCCAATAGGAGCACAAAAAGATGGCAAAAGGGGATGGCAAATAAGATCTTATTATTCTGAATCACAAGTAAAAGAGATTCGTGATATACTGGCTACATACCATATTGGTAGACCAAGAAAAGATAATTTAATAACAAACGATATTACTCCCACAAAGGCTGAGTTGACACGGAGAATGGGAGATGGTATACTGACATATACAAAGACTGAAGATGGTAGATTTATACCAATTTGGTCAGAATCAATTTAGCAGAAGGGTATGAAATGGAAGATACAAAAGTATCAGTAACGCTTGGCTATACATACAATCTTGGAAATTTTCAATCACTAAGATTAGATCTCGGAGTTATAGATTCTAAACGTGATGGAGAAAATATAGATCAGGCATTTGAACGTGTATATAAATTTGTTGAAGATAAACTAACAGAAAAAGTAGCAGAAGCAAAGGCAGAAGCAGAAAGCGAGTAGTGTGACTGACAAACAGAAGCGTTTGGCTCTGTTGAGTAGGTTTGATAAACACTATAAGTTTAAACTAGAACAGAAGCCACAATACAATAAGTGGATTGAGCAGTGGTCTGCCGATGCACTTATAGAATCATACGGCCTAGATAAGTGCTATGAATTATTAGAATATTATTTTGAGATTACTGAAAATCCAACATGGAATCATTTTGCGTATATAGCGCATGATATACTTGAAAGAATACAGGAACAAGAAAAAGATTTAAAAGATAGATATGAGCGTAGACAGAAAGCAAAGGAATGGCTAAGTGAATAACTCAGAATCAAAGTTAATATCAGCCGTTCTTAAAGATAAACAAGCCCATGTATTATTGCAGGCTAATGTTGAAAATATATTAACTACACATGTTGATGTTTGGCAGTTTATTAGAAAATATTATGAGCATAACTCTACAGTTCCACCTACAGAATTAGTCGTAGAAAAGTTTAGAGACTTCGAACCCATTTCTGGAGTAGGATCTACTAAGCACCATCTTGAAGAATTGCAGGTAGAGTATCTTTCTAATAGTCTAAAAGATATTATTAGATCTGCTGCAACAGATGTGCAGAGCGGTTCTACTATTGATGCATTAGAAAATCTTATAACTAAAACTGCAGAACTAAGAAAAAATACTGCAACCATTCGTGATATTGATGTAACTGATCTAGATTCAGCAGTTGCATATTTTGAAAACTTAAAGAAGCAACAAGAAGCAGGAGCAATAGGAATTAAAACAGGTCTGCCAGGATTTGATAACTATTTGCCTTCTGGAATCATGCCAGGGCAGTTAGGAGTCTTCCTTGCATATCCAGGCATAGGAAAGTCATGGTTGTCTCTCTATTTCGCCGTACAGGCTTGGAAACAGGGTCGTAGCCCAATGATCATAAGCCTTGAGATGTCTGAGGTTGAAGTGCGTAATCGTGTATTTGCAATTATGGGTGAAGGTGTTTGGTCTCATAGAAAATTGAGTGCTGGGCAAGTCGAAATGGATATGCTTAAATCTTGGCATACTAAGCATGTACAAGGTAAGCCAGAATTTCATATTATTTCAAATGATACAGGTGGAGATATAACACCATTAGTTCTTCGTGGAAAGATCGATCAGTATAAGCCTGACTTTGTTATCGTTGACTATTTACAGTTAATGTCTCCAAACCAAAAGTCAGATAATGAAACTGTTCGTATGAAGAATCTTTCTCGTGAATTAAAGTTAATGGCAATTTCTGAAGAGGTACCAATTATTGCAATTTCTTCTGCTACTCCTGATGATGTAACTAAACTTGAAACTGTTCCAACCCTAGGTCAAACAGCATGGTCAAGACAGATTGCATACGATGCTGATTGGGTTTTGGCTCTTGGTCGAGGGACTAATAGCGATATTATTGAATGCGTATTTAGAAAGAATCGCAACGGTTTTATGGGAGAATTCTTAGTACAGGCTGATTTTGATAAAGGATATTATAGGTATAAAGATTATGAAGATAAGTCAGTATAATATGCCATATGGAGATATATCAGCACAAGCCGATAAAGAGGTTTGGGATGGATGGAGTTATCTATGATGACTCTGCCATATACAGGTTACAACAAGAATATATCAGGCTACTGGTATCTGAAATGCGCCTATCTGGATATGTGCCAAGATTTGATATTGACCCACAGTTTACAATAGAATATAATGAAAAAAACAACACATACAACTTTATATTAAGTATATACGGAATATATATAGGGAGAAAGAAAAGCGAATGGATATTAGGAATAGACGGAACGAAAGCAATTCATACACAGCCAACCAAATTAAAAGAGTACTCGCAGGATCTGGCATAAATATAGAAAAAGAAGCAGAGTCTGAGTATGTTGTATTTTGTCCATTTCATTCAAACCATAGAACCCCTGCTGGTGAAATAAATAAATATAGTGGTTTATTTTTTTGTTTTTCTTGTAGCCATACTGCAGACCTAATAGAATTAGTAATGCATTGCTCTAATAGAACATATTTTGAGGCTGTTAGATTTATTAAAAGTAAAGAAGTAGAGACAGATATTGTTTCTGATATTTCTTATAAGTTAATTGAAAAAGAAGAATGGCCAGAGTTAGATATGGCTATAGTAAATAAACTATATGAACAGGCATTAAAAAGTGATAGAGCAATTCAATATTTTAATGTAAGAAAAATAACTCAGGATTCTATAAAGAAGTTTAAACTTGGATATTCTGAAAATCAGGACATGGTGACTATTCCTGTACAGAACCATGAAGGTTTATGTGTTGGCTTCGTTGGAAGATCTGTAGAGGGCAAAACATTTAAAAATACCAATGGACTTCCTAAGTCAAAATTATTATTTAATTTAAATCGTGTTAAGACTGCAAGTCGTGTTTATGTTGTAGAATCATCATTTGATGCTATAAGACTTGATCAGGTTGGGCTATCAGCAGTCGCTACCCTTGGCGCTAATGTGTCATCAAAACAAATAGGTTTGCTTCAAAAGTATTTTAGCGATATACTGATTATTGCTGATAATGATGAGGCAGGAGGCAATATGAAAGATAAGATAATCGAAAGATTAGGCTCTCATGTTACTGTAATAAATATAGATAAAAAATATAAAGATATAGGCGATATGGAAGATTCTGATATAATTAAATTAGATAAAAATTTTCATGATCAAATAAAGGAAATGTTGGTATGAAAAATAAAAACCATATGGAATGGTTAACGGCTCTAAAAACCATGGTCCATAAAGAATATTGGACAATGGCAAATACAGTAGAATTTTTTGCATTCGTTGCTAAAGCAACAATTATTTTCCCAGGATTACTTTTTGGAAAAGAGATATGGTGGCTATACATTTTTGCATTAATCTCTAGCATGGGATTAATCTGGTCATCAACAGTTAAAACTATTCCTACTTTAATTTGGTTTAATATTCTTTGGTGCATTCTTGCTATTACTTATATGCTTAAATACTTTGGGGTTATTCTTTGAATATAGTAATTGCTGGAGGAGGTACTGCTGGATATCTTGCTGCATTAAGTATTAATAAAAAATTACCAAAAGCAAATATTACAGTAATAGATAGTTCTAAGATTGGTGTGCTCGGTGCTGGAGAGGGAACCACAACTAATTTCTCTTATCTTTTTAATGAACTAGAATTACCAATAGATAAATTTATAGAGCATACTGGATCAACGTTAAAAAATGGTATAAGATTTATTGGTTGGTCTAAAAGACAAGAATCATATTTTCATCCATTAATTAATTATGTTTCTGATAATCCGTTGACTAAAAAAGAAGAACTTGAAAAATTTAGGTTAGCATCAATTGAGACTATGTATAATGATAATAATCTTGATAGTATTAATAAAGGATGGAATGCTACTAATAAAGAACAACTAACATGGCCTTATATTGGCTGGCATTTAGATGCAATTAAATTAGCAGAATTTTTTAAAGAAGAATCAACAAAAAGAGGCATTAATATAATAGACGACAAAATTCAGCACGTCGGGGAATTTGATGGAAAAATAACAATAGTTAATTGTGAATCTGGATCATATGAATGTGATTTTTTAATAGATGCTACTGGGTTTAAAAGTTTGTTTGTTGGAAATCATCTAAAGTCTGAATGGGTAGATGCATCAGAAAGTTTACCTTGCACCAAGGCATTGGCATTCTTTTTACCACAAGATAATAAATACTCTATGTGTACAGAAATAATAGCAATGAAATATGGCTGGATATGGAAAACTCCATTAAAACATAGATATGGCTGTGGATATGTCTATGATCCTAAATATTCATCTAAAGAACAAGTGTTATCAGAAATACATGATATGTTTAATAAAGATGAAGTAAAGGTAGTTAATCATTTTGATTTTAAACCAGGATACTATAAAAATCCATGGATTAAAAATTGTTTATCTGTAGGGCTTGCTGCTGGATTTTTTGAGCCTTTACATGCTACATCAATTATGCTTACAATATATATGATGAGATTATTTTCTTCAGTAGAGTATATAAATGAATATTTAATAAATAATAACGAATCGGTTATTGAAAAATATAATACTTTAATTGAAGAAAAAAATAAAGAACTGCTTGGTTTTATTTATATACATTATTTAACCGATAAAGATGACTCTGATTTTTGGAAAAACTTTAGACTAGAAAATAAAATGCCAGAATATGCAGAAAAAGTTCTTTCAGAACTTGATCAAAACTATACATCAGAATATGTTATCTCTAATAATAATAAAACTTTTGGATATCAGTCATGGATGACAACATATGTAAATACTGGACAATTTAATAAATCTAATCTGTATTCTAATTTGCAAACAAAAGAAGCATATGATAAACTATATAATGAAGCAAAAAACTTTGAAGGTATAAGCGTCAAAGAATATTTATCTAAATACTTGACAAATACTACTTTCTAATATATACTAATATAAACAAAGGAGAAAACTATGAGCGTTATTAAGGGACTAAAAAACATTAATGCCCTGCTCGATAAGAAAAATGATGAAAGCGCACCGAAGGTACGCTGGTTAAAGTTAGCGGATGGACAATCTGTCAAGATTCGTTTTATCGAAGAACTTGATGAAGATTCTGCACACTATACAGAAGGCCGTGGACTAGCACTTGTTGTTAAAGAGCACACTAATCCAAAGGACTACAAGCGTAAGGCTGTAGACACAATGGAATCAGAGGGCCGTGACTGGGCAGAAGAAATGTATCGTAAAGATCCAAAGGGAAATAGCGGATGGCGTGGTCGTCTTCGCTTTTACTGCAATGTACTTGTTGACGATGGCATGGAAGAAAAGCCGTATGTTGCTATCTGGTCCATGGGCGTAAGCAAGCAATCTGCATTTAATACAATTCGTGAGTATGCTCTTGAAACAGGGAGCATCTCAAATGTGATTTGGAAGTTAAAGCGTAATGGTCAGGGAACTGAAACATCTTACACTTTGATTCCTTCTGCTCCAGATAAGGAGCCATTTAATTGGGAAGGCATTGAGCCATACCCATTGGAGAAAGCACTTCGTCGTGTTCCTTATGCGGAACAAGAAGCGTTCTATCTTGGATTTGATTCTCCATCTACAACATCAGCGACTAATATCGACTGGTAGTAGATGAATTACGTTCCATTACATTTACATACTCACTTTTCTCTATTCGATGGTATTGGGTTGCCTTCCGAATATGTTGAACGTGCTACGAAGTTGGGTATGCCTGCAATAGCGATTACTGACCATGGCTCCCTTTCTGGCCACAGAGAAATGTATCGTGTTGCTAAATCTAATGGAATAAAACCAATTCTTGGCATAGAAGGGTATATGTGTGAAGATAGATTTGATCAGCGAGACAAAGCAGATCGGACAACTCCACTCGATATGGTTTATAATCATATTATCCTTCTTGCCAAGAATCAGGTAGGCTTAGAAAATCTTAATAAGTTAAATGAGATAGCGTGGACGGAAGGTTATTATAAAAAGCCACGTATTGATTTTGAAGTATTGTCTAAATATAAAGAAGGAATTATAGTTTCTTCTGCATGCCCAAGTGGAATTATTGCCAAGTCTATTGAACTTGAAGAACTTGGAATGGCAAAGAGATATATTAAGTGGTTTAAAGAAGAGTTTGGTGATGACTACTATCTAGAAGTTATGCCACATAATGATGAGTCAATTAACAGAAATATTTTATTATTAGCCGACGAGTTTGGTGTTAAGCCAATTGTAACTCCAGACTGTCATCATGTTGATCAGTCTCAGAGAGAGATCCAAGAACTTAAACTTATTCTAAATACCTATGCAAATAAAATTCAGAAAGATGCTACATATGAAAAGTCCAAAAAGCAAGGGGACTTAATGAAGCGTCTAGATTACCTTTATGGCGCAGATAGACAAATGTCATTTAACAAATTTGATATTCACCTACTATCATATGAAGAGATTCAGTCTGCTATGGAAAAGCAATCAATCTGGAGAACTGATATCTATGAAAATACAATAGATCTTGCCAACAAGATTGAGGATTACGACATTAAGGATGGGCTAAATCTTTTACCAGTTCAGTATAAGAATCCTGACAAGCAGTTGTCTGACCTTGCCTATGAAGGATTAAAGGCTAAAGGGTTTGCAGACAATAAAGAGTATGTAGATAGACTAGAAGAAGAATTAAAGGTTATTAAGGATAAAAAGTTTGGCCCATACTTCCTTGTGGTACAAAGTATGATCTCTTGGGCAAAGAAGGAAGGTATTATGGTTGGTCCAGGTCGTGGATCATCTGCTGGATCATTACTTTGTTATACTCTAGGGATTACAGATATAGATCCTATTGAGCACGGACTATTGTTCTTTCGTTTTATTAATCCAGAGCGTAATGACTTTCCAGATATTGATACAGACATTCAAGACTCTCGTCGTGATGAAGTAAAAGATTATCTTGTTAGACAGTATAAGCATGTTGCATCTATTGCTACATTTTTAGAATTTAAAGATAAGGGTGTTGTAAGAGATGTTGCTCGTGCATTAAATATACCATTGGCAGATGTTAATAAGGTGTTAAAATTAGTAGACACTTGGGATGAGTATTGCTCATCAAAAACCACTGCTTGGTTTAGAGAAAAATATCCAGAGGTGGAACAATATGGAGAACAACTTCGTGGTCGTATTAGAGGTACTGGCATACATGCTGCTGGTGTTGTCACTAGTAAAAATCCTATTTTTAGGTACGCACCGATGGAGACACGTAATTCTCCTGGCAGCGATGATCGTATACCAGTTGTGGCGGTTGACATGGAAGAGGCTGAAAAGATTGGTCTCATCAAAATCGACGCACTTGGTCTTAAAACCTTAAGCGTAATTAATGACACACTAAGGATTATCAAGGAGCGTGAAGGTACAGACATTAATCTATTAAAGATTGATATGTCTGATCAAAAAGTTTATCAGATGCTTTCTGAGGGGTATACAAAAGGAGTCTTTCAATGCGAAGCAACACCATATACAAACCTTCTTATTAAGATGGGCGTAAAAAATCTTGCAGAACTATCTGCTTCAAATGCCTTGGTTCGTCCAGGTGCCATGAATACCATTGGCAAAGATTATATTGAGAGAAAGCATGGCAGACAGGCGGTAAATTACCTGCATCAAACCATGAAGCCTTTCACAGAAGAAACATATGGGTGTATCCTATACCAAGAGCAGGTTATGCAGGCTTGCGTTGAGTTGGGAGGGATGTCTTGGTCTGAAGCCGATAAGGTTCGTAAGATTATTGGTAAAAAGAAAGATGCAAGAGAATTTGATGCGTTTCAGGAACAGTTTGTTAAAGGTGCTTCTCGTTTTATTAGTCCTAATCAGGCTCGTGATTTATGGCACGACTTTGAGGCGCATGCGGGATATTCGTTCAACAAGAGTCATGCGGTTGCTTATTCTACGCTCTCGTATTGGACGGCATGGCTAAAGTATTATTA
>JACCEB011222178.1_pt1 | contig 27995 bp, 19 predicted proteins | sample 7454761 | NCBI WGS metagenome assembly JACCEB01 (sample SAMN15323454, study PRJNA562643) | freshwater metagenome | isolation source: river surface water | place: USA:Blue River Watershed | collected 2017-08-18
CAAGGTCCACGAATTTCTTGTTGCAAGCGGTTGAGGAGTTTTTCAGATTCAGACAGCGAATTCCCTTTTGCTGGCACAAAGCCAGAATTCACGGGAATACCACTCCGGGTTTCGTTGATGATGAAGGGAAACACGTCCCATCCACCAAAAGCCATCACCTTATTGCGATAGGCAGGTCGCTCGTTCAAGTGTTCTAGAAAGGTTTTGTTGGGATTAGGCACCTTATCGTTGGAGCGGATATGGGCATCGTCAGCACTTCCGGTGAGCAGCTCGTTGTAGCCCGGATACGAAAACCAAAGCTTATTTTGTGTATCCACTTTGGCCCCATAAGCTCGGTTTCCATACACTTGCCCTTGCTGTGCCAGTGTGCCCCAGACAAATGGAAAAAGTTTTGCCCTTCGTACCAGGGGATCCGCATGCCAAAAATCCGTCAGCAAGGAGCCTGCTTTAGCTACCATTCCTGTGTCGTCCACCAACAAGGAATCTGCTCCACGAAACAATTCTTGCCAGCGCAGACCATCCAAAGTAACCAGCACCACATGCTCTGTTTTGGTGGTTTTGGATTGGGCAAAAAGTTCCAGAGAAAGTAGCATGAGCCCTAGAAAAATGAATTTGAATGGATTCATAATCAGCAAGGAATTAGTGGGTGACCTAGAAATGAAAATGAAATATAGGGATTTTCGGCGCAGCCTAAGTCCTCCTTCGCATAAGGAATATTGGATTATTTCTACTTTGATTTCTAGGCTTCAAGAAAAACTTTTTCAAAATGCCTAGGGGAATCGCCTCCAACAAACTCCTTACTTTTCTAAGGAATAGACACGCAAATTCGCTCGCTCCACAAATCCTAACCGTTGGTACAATCGGAGAGCAGGCAAGTTGTCTGGATAGAGTTGGAGGTAAGGAATTTGTCCTTGCTGTTGAATGTAGTGCATTACATAAGGCAAGACTCGTTGCGCCAATCCCTGACCCACAAAATCGGGATGCGTGCATACTGCACTCACCTCGGTATAGGGACCTGCTGCCAGGCGAGTTCCAGCCATGGAAACTAGCCTTCCCTCCACAAAAAAGCCAAAATAGCCTCCAAAATCAATCGTATTTTCTAAAAAAGGCCCCGGCTTGGCCAACTGGGTTAATGCCAACATCGCGGGGACATCTGCCGCGGCAAGTGCCCGAATAGATGCATCTAAAGTCAAATCGAGGGAAGGCTTTTCGAAGACCATTTGCAATAGGGCATTGTCATTGCGCACTTTCCCTTTGGCATCCAGCTCCAAATAGCCCGGGGGAAATACAATCACCCGCATGTCCGAATCCATCGCTTCATACAACTGATTCAAGTGCTCGGCATCGTACAAGGGAATACCTGCAAAAAACCCAATCCTTCGATCTATAAACCGTACGACTCCAACGCCATAGGCAAAGGAAGCAGAGCCTGAATTCAAAGCGGTCCAAATGGGATTATCTAAGGGATGGTGCATGCTTGAAATGAAAATCCAAATTCAATCAGAAAGCCAACATACTAAAGAAAATCAAACTGCATCACAGCTATCCCTATTTTTTGAGGAAAGAAGGCCTCATTTAAAGCAAATTAAATCCTCCTTTGACCAACACTACTGCTGTAGAATCTAAAGCAGACTCCGTGGAAATTGCTCGGTAATGCTTGCCCTTTGACCCGAGAGTCACCTTGATTTTTTGTAAGGTAAAGGCGCTAGCACTTTTTGATTTCTGAACCAAAATGTAATGCTCCTCCCCTACTTCGATAATTGACTCTTCGGGCACCGCCAAAGACCGCTGTGGATCCAACTGAATTCGCGCTTGCAAAAACATGCCTGGAGTCAATTTTGCTTCCTCCTTTTCATCCAAAAGATGAGCATGCACATTGATCTGCCGCTGGGCATTGATGGATTTGCCCACGACATAAACTTTAGCTTTGAGCACCTCAGTTGGGCGATCCGGACTGGTAAACTCAACGATTTGACCGGTATGCACTTTGCTCGCATCCTTTTCAAAAAGAACCAACTCCACATGTATGTGTTCCTTGTTCATCAAGGTAAGCGCCTTTGCCGCAGGTGGTAAAAACTGACCCGGAACCGCCAACACCTCTTCTACAAATCCTGAGATAGGCGAGGGAACTGAAATTTTACTCCGCATATTGGCCGGCGTAAGTGCATCTGCATTGATCCCAAGCATCGCCAATTGTTTTTTCAAACTCTGTGTTTTTGCCGAGGCCGCATCGTAGTCTGCAGCAGCTTTTAGGAAGTTTTTCTGTGCCGAAATCTGTTCTTGGGCCAAAGTCTTTTGCCTCTCCCATTCCGCTTTGAGGTATGCCAACTGGCTATTTATCTCGAGAAAATCTTGTTGCAAACGAAGAAAATCAGGGTTTTCCAAGGCAAACAACACTTCTCCCTTTCGAACTTCTTGTCCTTCGATCAACTTCAAATCTTGAACATATCCCCCAAAGTAGGTGGTGATTTCTCGCATCCCTTCTACGGGGATTTGCACAGTTCCCTGAACCTGAATTTCCTCCGAAAAATCGCCCGTATGTACTGGACCCCACTCCATTTTCATGGTTTTGAATTGCTCTTCGGTCAATTCTATTTCTGTGGTTTGTTCGGGCGCTTCGCTCACCTCAATCCCTCCATCTGAAGAATCGTTTTTTGAACAGGAGGCAAGCAAAAACAACCCAAAAATTAGCCCTACTGAAAAGAATATATTTCTAGATTTCATGAGATAGTGAAGTAAATAAGTTCGAGTTGAATGAGTAAATAATCCCGCTTTGCCTGTAGGTACTGCAGGTCTAGGGATTGCGAATTTTCGATAAGTTGTACGTACTGGATAAAATCAATTTCTCCTTCAGCAAAGGAGCGAATGGCCTGCTCACGCAATTGGTCACCCAATTGCTTTCCTTCTGTCTCGTAGTACTGAATGACGGACAGCTGCTGGGCTAACGTGGATTGAAGTGCGCGAGATTGACTTTCCAAGCGAGATTGAAAATTGACTGCCTCCAACTCCAGTTGCTGCTGCAGGCTTTTGCTAGATTTCACCTTGGCAAATTGGGCACCGAAAAATAGCGGAATACCCAACCCCACTTCGAAACCAGGATAAATTTTTGAACCCGCAGCAAGGTTTGTCCCTCGGAATAAATTGAGCTGCACATCAGGTAGAAATGCCTGTCGCTCCACTCGAGTTTGGAACAAGGCCTGTTGCTTGCCTGCCTCGTACCAAGTAATTCCTGGATGTCCCTCCTGAGAATTAACATCGGCTAAAATCACTGGTTTGGAAGAAATAGTGAATTCACCCTCAGCCTCTCCCTCCCACTGAATCAGGCTGGCCAATTGAATCAAGGCCTTCTTTTTCTCACTTTGAGCCTCCGATTTACGAAGACCTATTTCTTTTTGTTTACTCTCAGCCGTCAGCTTTTCAAGCAGCGTTGCATCGCCCATCTCCTGACGCCTAGCGGCTGCTCGAGCAAAAGAAATGTACAGGCTATCTAAATAGGCATACCTTTTCTCCAATTCCATCCAATACTGCGCCTGAACAAAGGCACTGCTTACTTCCTTCTTAAGCGCACGCACATCCAACTCTAGCCGAGCCTCTTCCTGCCGCTGGCCTGCTTTTAAATAATTCTTTTGGGTAGCATAAACACTTGGGAATTCAAGCCCTTGACGGATGCCCCAAACCCGGTTGAACACTCCATTTTCGGCAATATCGTTTTGATCCTGCGCATGATACACCTCCGTTCGCCCCAAATTCCAGGCAGTGCCAGTCAAGGCCTGAACCGATTCCAGTCGCTTTTGGGAGGCCTGTAAGCGTGGGTTTTGCTTTTCAGCACGGGTAAGCGCTTCCTCCAAAGTCAATTCCTTGGTGTCCTGTGCCCAGGAAAAAGCAAGTGGAGCAAGTACCAACAAAAGGACCAAAATCCCTTTATTTGGAATTGGAACGGTAGTGTTCGTTTTTCCAGAATTGAACAAAACATAAAGCACCGGGAGTACCACCAAGGTCAATAGGGTAGCAGAAATAAGGCCGCCCACAACCACGGTAGCCAATGGACGCTGCACTTCCGCCCCGGCGGAACCAGATAGTGCCATCGGCAAGAAACCTAAGGCTGCCGCCGAAGCAGTTAGGAGGACGGGACGCAAGCGCTCGGCAGCACCTACAGTCACGAGTTCGCGTAGGGAAGTAAATCTAGAAGCCAAGGATTTAAAGTGTTCAATCATCACAATGCCGTTGAGAACCGCAATACCAAAAAGGGCTATGAATCCTACTCCAGCAGAAATACTAAAGGGCATGTCCCGAAGCCATAGCAAGACCACGCCTCCGATGGCCGAAAACGGAATCGCTGTGTAAATCATAAAAGCATCTCGAGCGGAAGAAAAAGCGAAGTACAACAGCACAAAAATCAAAATCAGTGCGATGGGAACGGCAATTAAGAGGCGATTTCTGGCCTGTTGCAAATTTTCAAATTGACCCCCGTAATCCACTCGGTATCCCTCAGGAATGGTGACTTTAGTTTTCACAATCGCTTGAATATCGTCCACTACAGATTGGAGGTCACGGTTTCGAACATTGACCCCAACCACGACCCTGCGTTGGGTGTTGTCGCGCGAAATTTTTGCAGGTCCCTTGGTGTAACTGATTGTTGCCAGTTCTGACAAGGGAATACTTCCACCAGAGGGCAACTGAATGGCTGCATTCTCGAGATGCTCAATATCCTTTCGATAGGGTTCATCAAAACGAACTACCAATTCAAATTGCTTTTCGCCCTCAAAGACCGTTCCTGCACTCAGCCCCGCGAAACCCATGGCCACCACCTGATTGATCGCCTCCACGTTTAAGCCATATTTGGCGATTTTGGCGCGGTCGTATTCGATTTTCATCTGGGGAAGCCCATCCACTTTCTCAAGAATGATGTCTGCCGCTCCTTCCACTCCCTGGATGGCCGCTTCAATTTCCTCAGCGGTTTGCAGCAACACATCCAAATCCTCTCCCACTACCTTGATGGCCAAATCAGCACGAACACCCGTAATCAACTCGTTGAAGCGCATCTCGATGGGCTGGGTAAATTCATAGTCCAATCCAGGGATAGCAGTTAATGCTTTTTTAAACTCCTCGGCCAACTCATCCTTGGTCTCGACAGTGGTCCATTTGCTTGGAGGATGTAGCGTCACAATCACATCACTCTCCTCCATGGACATGGGATCCGTTGGGATTTCGGCTGCTCCGATGCGCGTCACTACCTGCTTGACCTCAGGGAATTTCATCAAAATTCGCTCCATCTCGGTAATGGTCTCTACCGTATTGGTGAGGGTAGTACCTGTCTTAAGTACGGGCTGAATTACGAAATCCCCTTCATCCAAGGTGGGTACAAACTCGGAACCCATGCTTGAAAAAATCAGAATAACGCCCACTAGAAGACTCACTGCTGCGATCAAAACTGCCTTGCTGTGGTCCAAAGCCCAATGCAATACCGGCCTATAGACTTGATTTAAAAAATAAAGTAATCGAATTGAAATGTTTTTAGGTCCTGGAACGCTCGACTTGAGAAAAACGGCAGAGACAACGGGTACATAGGTAAGTCCTAGGATCATCGCCCCGATCAAGGCGAAACTAAACACCTCGGCCATGGGACGGAACATTTTGCCCTCCACCCCAGAAAGGGAGAGAATAGGGATGAAGACAATTATAATGATGAGCTGCCCAAAAATCGCCGAATGCATCATTTTTGAAGATCCAGTGAAGGAAATCTTATCTTTTTCGAGCTGTTTTTCTTGTTTAGAAAGTCCAACAAAAGCCGCTGAGGATTTGCTAAACTGAAAGGCAATGAACTCTACAATGATAACTGCCCCATCGATGATGATTCCAAAATCTATAGCACCCAAACTCATCAAGTTGGCATCCACCCCAAACAAATACATCATGGACAAGGCAAACAACAAGCTCAAAGGAATGACAGAGGCCACCACTAGTCCCGAGCGCAAATTGCCTAGCAACAAGACCACAACAAATACCACAATGAGGCAACCCAAAACAAGGTTCTCCACAATGGTAAAGGTCGTGCGGCCAATCAACTCAGACCGATCCAAAAATCCATTGATCACAATTCCTTCAGGAAGCGTGGTTTCCATCTCTGCAATTCTCGCCTTAACGCGGTCAATGGTACCTTTACTATCCGCACCTTTGAGCATCATCACCTGCCCCAAAACCTTCTCACCTTGACCATTGGCGGTGATGGCTCCAAATCGGTTGGCATGGCCAAACTTTACCTCAGCCAGGTCCCGAATGTAAATGGGGCTTCCATTACGGAGCTCCACCACGATGTTTTCGATGTCCTCCAAACTCTTGACTTGACCTTCCCCACGGATAAAGTAACTCTCATTGATTTTTTCAATGTAACTGCCCCCAGCGATGGAATTATTTTGCTGCAAAACAGCGTAAACTGCAGCCAAATCCACCTCCATGGCCTTGAGTCGCTCTGGGTTGATCGCTACTTCGTATTGCTTGAGATATCCTCCCCAGGTATTGACTTCGATGACTCCTTCAATGCCAGAAAGATTTCTTCTGACCACCCAGTCTTGGATGGTTCGCAGGTCGGTGATGCTGTACTGATCCTCGTACCCAGGCTTGACGTCGATGATGTATTGGTAGATTTCACCTAATCCCGTGGAGATCGGTCCCATGATGGGTTGACCAAAGCCCGCCGGGATGCGTTCCTCAGCAATCTTGAGTCGCTCTGCAATCAGCTGCCGGGGAAGGTAAGTCCCCATATCTTCCTCGAAAACCAAGGTCACTACCGAAAGCCCAAACTTGGAAATGGATCGAATCTCCTTGATGCCCGGAAGGTTGGCCATTTCCAACTCGATGGGATAGGTGAGAAACTTTTCAACATCTTCGGTCGCTAAATTTCGAGAAGTCGTGATGACCTGCACCTGGTTGTTGGTCACATCTGGAACTGCACCTATGGGCAGATTGGCTAAGGAATAAATTCCAAAACCAACCCATGCTGCAATAAACAGGGCTACTAAAAATTTATGGGAAATACTCCACTGTATGATCCGGTCAAGCATAAGTCCTAGGCTAGGGTAGTGTACAAAATTCCAATACCCCCCTTAGGACTAACTTAGTCCATTCTTAATTTTTCCTTAAGAAGTCTCGTTGAAGTCCAAACGGAAGGTGCTTCCCTTCCCTTTTTCACTGCTTACCGACAAGCGGATGGAAGATTCTTGAGCCAATTTTTTGACGATCGCCAAGCCCAAACCGGTACCCGGAATTCCATGGTCTAATGCTTCTTGAACCCTAAAAAAAGGATCGAAAATTTGCTCCAAGTATTCCGAAGCAATACCAGAACCCGAATCCACCACCTCTATGAATGCCTCTCTTTCCTTGCCAACGCGAAGGATTACCTCCCCTCCAGGTTGCGAATACTTGACAGCATTCTCCAGAAGGTTTTGCAAAATCATCTCCAAAGACTTTTCATGAGTGGCCACATAAATCGGAACCCCCACCAAGGACTGGAATTGAATTGGTTGTGCTTGTTCTTCCGTTATTTTATCGGCAAGCTCCTCTAAAAAAGTAATGAGCTCCAACTCTTCTTTCACCAAATTCTTGCCATTTTCTACCCGAGCCAAGGCCAGCAATTGGTCCAGCATGGCACTCATTCGGTCAATGCTCACCAAGGCTGTTTTTACTTTCGTCTCGTACTCTTCCGCAGATCTGGGCTTTCGAATTAATACTTCTAAAGTTCCTCTCAATACCGCCAGTGGGGTGCGCAATTCGTGGGAAGCATCCGAAGTAAACTGCTTCTCCCGTTGCATGGCCTGTTCCAGACGTCCCAATAAACTATTGATGGCCCGAGTCAACTGCCCTATTTCGTCATTGGTCCCAGTTTCTGGAACACGCTCGTTTAGATTTTGCTGGGTGATCAGGTTGGTCTTCAAACTGATTTTCTCCAAGGGCTCAATGCTCTTGCCAGCGAGGTAGCGCATGCTCAAGTAGAGCGAAACGAGTATCAAAGGATAAATCAACAACAATACATTTCGCAGATTGTCCAGCAGTTCACGGGAATCTTCAAAGGACTTCGCCAATAACAAGTAGCCTTCTTGCTTTCCTGCGTTCAGCAGTGGAATCTGACGCTGTCGCACCTCACGGGAACCGATTTTCTGGGTCCAGGCCTCTTCAGCTTTTGCTTTTTCGGGAGAAAAGGTGAGGTGATTTTCCCCCAGATTGGGAGATCGATCCATGGAATTTCCTTCCAAATCGACTATTTCGATGAAAATCGGGTTCAGTTGAAGCTGCGTATGCTCCATCTGCTTCCATTCATTCAAGTACAGAAAACGGATTTTGCCATCTACTAAAAAAATCTCCCCCTTGTGTTTATCAACCTCTAGTTGGAGCTCCCGGTCAATGTTTCGAACTACGGTAAAATTGGCTACCAAATAAATCAGGAGAAATACCAACGAGAAAATCAGGGCAGTGACCCAAGTCAACCTTCTTGCGATCCGCTCTTTGTAGGAGGTATTCATAAGTCTTTGGCCATGTACCCTACCCCACGGATGGTTTGTATGTAGTCTTCCCCTTTCTTTAACTGGAGCTTTTTTCTCAAGGAATTGATAAATACATCGATGATGCCCGTGTTGTAGTCAAAATGAATGTCCCAGACACTTTCAATAATTCGGGTACGTCTGCAGACTTTGTTTTTGTTGCGGACGAGGTATTCGAGGAGGGCAAATTCCTTTTGTGTCAACAGCACTTCCTTGCCTTCCAACAGGACCAAATGCTTTTCTGGTTCTAGAACAATAGGGCCAAGGGTCAGTTTTTCTTCAGTTTGTGCGGAATTACGCATCTGAACACGAATACGCACTAGAAGCTCTTCAAAATGAAAGGGTTTTTTGATGTAATCATTCGCCCCATTTTGCAACCCAAAGACCGTTTCATCCACAGTATCCTTGGCCGTTAAAAAAATAATAGGGGTTGCCGGATATTCCTTGCGAAACAGCCGCGTGAGTTCGATTCCACTCATTCCCGGCACCATCCAGTCTAGCAAGAGTAAATCGTAATTTCCGGATAGAGCCAGTTCCAAACCCACCTTCCCATTGTCTGCTACATCCACGGCAAAGGCTTCTTCCTCCAATCCCTGCTTTAAGAAATTGGATATTCCTTGCTCATCTTCTACTACTAGGATTCTCATGCTGTAAATTTTCCCTATTTTTTGGAAAATCCACGATACCTACTCAAAAAAATCGAGTGACTAGAAGTTCAATTGAAAAACTGTGGGAGCCTAAGTGCGGTTGGCTTTTAGCCTACTTCTGATTTTTTTTCTCCTTTGGCACCTCTCTTTTTCTTGCGCTTATTCCACCAAATCAAGGTTCCGGTGATGGGAAGAGAAGTTGCAATCGCACAGGCCACTGCCCATAAAAACTTGGTAAACTTTCCGAAAATCTCTCCCGTGTGCAGGGCCTTCACCGACTTTCCAATCTGCTGGCGAACCGGAAGTTCTTTGAAAAGCACCTTTTCTTTTAACTCCAAGGTTTGTGCATTCAACTTCAGTTGATCCGCTCCCGCTCTAGCAAAAAATCCAGTTCGAGATTTGCTCACGGCAAGATCCCCTTGCGGTTCTTCGGGTAAAGTAAGTTTGACCACGCCAGCATAAGTTAAGTGCTGATTTGCTGCTGCAATTGCTTCATCAAGAGAGATGATTTGGGGTTCAGGGATAGCCGTAGAATCCTCTTCTACCTGTTCAGCAATACTCGATTCTTTGGATTTATCCTCCTTCTTCTCCTCTTTGGGCGCTTGGTAGGTATCCCAGGTTTTCTGCCAAGCCGTCTTGTACCAGCCAAAGGACCAGAAGGGACCCGTCACGGCCATGATAAACAAGGCAAGGATCGAGTAAAAAGCCAAGGTATTGTGCAGGTCATGGTTGATCCGTTTCCAATTGCCAGACCATTTTACGGTCAAGCCCTGTTTCCAATTTTTGGCCTTTTTGGGAAGCCAGAGGAAAATTCCAGTAAGTACGCCTAACAAAAACAAGGAAGTGGCTATCCCATTGATCAAGCGGCCTAATTCTTGGTTGGTCATGCTTTCTAGTATGGGCGCCTCCACCTTGTCCAAAAGCAACCAGCGGTGTAAGGAAAAGACATAGCCCATGAATTCCTCTGAAGGAGTTTTTTGCGCATTATCTGCTAAAACTATTCCTGAATAAGGATCTACAAAATAGGTGATGGCCTTCTCTTCACCCTCCATTTTCACTTGAAATTGTACCGACCTGTCAGCTTCCTCGTAGGTAGTGACACCCACCAACTTGCCTTGTTGAAGCGGCTGAAGGCCAACTTGTAATTCTTCTAATGTTTTGGGAGCCCCTTGGGCTGAGACAAAATAGCGCTCAGAATCAAAAAATTCACGAATTTCTGTGTTGTAAACATACAGCGTCCCGGTAAAACATACCGCAATGACGATGATTGCGCTAAGCAATCCAGCATACAAGTGGATGTCATTGAGGAATTGGCGGATGGGCTTCCACATAGCTGCTTATTTTTATTTGGAACAAATCTAAACAAGACTTTTATTTCTTCGAATACCTCTTCTACTTTTTTTTAAAAAATTGCTGCCCCCAATTGATAATCGCCTCTCAAAATCGATGAACATCTCGCTGTTTTGGTATATTTAGAAAATTTTACCGCTTATGAATCTGTCTAAAATTATTTTCCCGGCAATACTTCTATTCGCTCTATTTTCTTGTCAGGAAAAAAATCAAGGGCCTGATCCCCGACTAGAGCAGCCCGAACACTTCAAAAAACTATTGGAAGCACATGGAGATTGGGCACAATGGGTGGATGCCAAGTCCTTGTCTTTTGCAATGGTGCATGAAACCACCTTGGAATGGGAAAATCATTACCTCGATCTCCGCGATGGCAAAGTGCGCATCGATGCAGACCTTTTTCAAGCAGGAAATGACGGGGAGCAAGTTTGGATAAGCCCCAATCGTCAAGCCTTTCCTGGCAATTCGGTACGCTTTTACCACAACTTGTATTCGACATTTCTCAGTATCCCCTACACACTTACCGATACCTTGGTAACGATCACCCCGCTAGATAACCGAGTATTCAATGGCATCAGCTACCCTACTCTGGAAGCAAAAGTGAAAGATGGGAAACTTATAGGGCCTTCCAACCGCTATGAACTTTTGATCGACCCGACTACGGGGCAGTTGGCATGGGTATTATTTGCAGTCACATTTTACGATAAGGGAAATCAAGTACAAGAAGCCTTGAAATACGAGGACTACCGCGATGCAGGTGGGCTAATCTTCCCACGCGTCATTACGGGTTACCAAATCGAAAATGACTCAAGCAAACGAATCCGCTACCAAACCAGCTTCTCGGATGTCTTTTTAGTCAAAGAGGAACTGGATAGTGATCTATTTGAGATGCCCAAAGGAGCTGTAAAATCCAATTGAGGTCGACACAGATTGAAATCTGAACTTGATGCAAATAAAAAAAGGAGACAAAAACTTGTCTCCTTTTTTTATGCTTTGCTACTCCTCAGGAAATTACTGAGCCTGGAGATGTCACCTCGTGTGGCTGGAGCAACTTCAATTTGCCATTGGTATCGGCTGCCATCAAGATCATTCCTTCACTGTCAATCCCCATCATTTTACGAGGTGCCAAATTGATCAGCATCGTCACTTGCTTGCCTACCAAAAATTCAGGATCAAAATGCTCTGCAACCCCGCTCAAAACAGTTCGATGTCCAAGACCAGTATCCACCTTCAACTTGAGTAATTTCTTGGACTTAGGCATCGCCTCCACCTCAAGTACCGTCACCACGCGCATGTCCAGCTTCGCAAAATCATCGTATGTAATCAGTTCCTTCATCGCAGGAACAGGAAGTTCAGCCGCTTCATTCATTTTTTTAGCAGTTTCTAGTTTTTGAATTTGTTTCTCTACCACTTCGTCTTCAATCTTTTCGAAAAGTAGTCCTATCTCCCCCAACGCACGATTTGCCTGGATTAGGTTTCCATTTCCAGCATCTGACCAGGTAGTGGCCTTCAGGTCAAAGGTGCGGTACAGTTTTTGGGCAGTAAATGGCAGGAAGGGCTCAGATAGGATCGCTAAATTTGCCGCTACATTCAATGCAATATTTAGGATGGTCTGGGTGCGGTCCACATCTGTTTTGACCTCTTTCCAAGGCTCGGTATCCGCCAAGTACTTGTTCCCCATACGCGCCAAATCCATCACCAATCCCTGCGCCTCTCTGAATCGGAATCGTTCGATCGAAGCAGCGATTTTTTCTGGAAACGCCTCCAATTCACGAAGCAAGTCCTGATCAATTCCTCGCAATTCTCCTCGTGCAGGCACAATTCCATCAAAAAACTTTTGGGTGAGTACCACAGCCCGGTTCACAAAATTGCCATAGATAGCCACCAACTCTGAGTTGGTTCTAACTTGAAAGTCCTTCCAAGTAAAATCATTGTCCTTCGTCTCTGGTGCATTCGCAGTCAGCACATACCGCAGTAAATCCTGCTGCCCTGGAAATTCTTCCAAGTACTCGTGGAGCCAAACAGCCCAATTTCGGGAAGTAGAAATCTTGTCTCCCTCCAAATTTAAAAACTCATTCGCGGGAACATTATCTGGAAGGACATAGCCTCCATGGGTTTTTAAGATGGCAGGAAAAATGATGCAGTGAAATACAATGTTATCCTTACCAATAAAGTGCACCAACTTGGTATCCTTGTCTTTCCAGTAAGGCTCCCAATCAATTCCTTTCTCTTTTGCCCACTCCTTGGTAGCGGAGATGTAGCCGATTGGGGCATCAAACCAAACATATAGTGCCTTTCCTTTGGCACCAGGAAGTGGAACTGGGATACCCCAATCCAAATCTCGTGTCATGGATCTAGCTTGGAGTCCATCTCCTGCCTCTAGCCAGGAGCGACATTGTCCTAGCACATTATTTTTCCAATCATCACCATGCTCCTCTAAAACCCATTTTTTCAAAAAATCCTGGTAGCGAGCCAAGTCCAAAAACCAATGGGTCGTATCCTTCAGAATTGGAGTTCTCCCACTCAACTTGGACTTGGGATTGATTAAATCGGTGGGACTAAGCGAAGTTCCACATTTCTCACACTGATCCCCATAGGCGTGCTCGTTGCCGCATTTAGGGCAGGTGCCTTCGATGTAGCGGTCGGCAAGAAACTGATCTGCCTCCTCATCGTAGTATTGTGCGGTAGTTTGCTCTAGAAACTCCCCTTTTTGGTACAGATTTGTAAAAAATTCTTGTGCTGTCTCGTGATGGATGGGTGCAGAAGTTCGGGAATAATGGTTGAAACTAATCCCAAATTGTTCAAAACTGCCCTTCATCATCTCATGGTAATGATCCACGACCTGTTGAGGCGTCTTCCCCTCCTTGGCTGCCTTGATCGTAATCGCTACGCCATGCTCATCGGAGCCACAGATGTAGGCCACATCTCTGCCTTGGGACCGCAAGTAGCGCACATAAATGTCAGACGGAATATAGCAGCCTGCCAGGTGGCCAATGTGAAGTGGTCCATTCGCATAAGGCAAAGCGGAGGTAACAGTATAGCGTTTAAATTTGGTATCGCTCATGTGGGTGTTGTATCGCTCCTAGAAAAAACAACTGCTTTTTCTGAAACTAAACTACAAAGATAGAAAATTCAAGGGAAGCCTGTCACCCAAGTAAGCTATAAAATCCTTACAAAGGCATTTCGTCGTGAATTCGGAATCCACTCAAAAAAATGAAGGCATAATTCACTTCAAAGCGTAATTTCTTGCGCCTTAACCCTTATTTTTAGGGTAGAAATTTTAGCCTTGCATGACCCACGCTGAAGCCGCAACTCGGATCCAAGAACTCACCCAGCAGCTCAATTACCATAACCAGCTGTACTACCAAGAAAGCCGTACAGAAATCTCTGATTACGAATTTGATCAACTGTTAGAAGAGTTGATCCACTTGGAAAAGGCATATCCCGACTTACTTCAGTCCGATAGTCCTAGCCAGCGCGTGGGAGGCACCATCACCAAAGAATTTCAGACGGTTGCCCACGAGTCCCGCATGCTATCCTTGGGCAACACCTACTCGGCAGAGGAGTTAACCGCTTTTGATGAGCGCATTGTCAAAGGTTTGGGCGATACCCATTACGAGTACTTCTGTGAAATGAAGTTTGACGGGGTTGCCATCTCACTCGTCTACGAAAATGGACAGCTCGTACGGGCAGTAACCCGTGGAGACGGTACCAAAGGAGACGATGTCACTGCAAATGTGAAGACCATTCGAAACATCCCTTTGCAGGTACAGGGAGCATCCATTCCAAGCCGTTTTGAGGTTCGTGGCGAGATTTTTTTACCCCTCAAGGAATTCGAAAAAATTAATGCAGAGCGAGAAGCCAAAGGGGAAGCCTTGCTCGCTAATCCACGGAACGCCGCTTCAGGCACCCTCAAAATGCAGGACAGCAGCGTGGTGGCCAAGCGCAGGCTCAACTGTTATTTCTACCAGCTGCTGGGAGATGACTTGGAGGTAAATCAGCACGATCAGGCGATTCACCTGTTGGAAAGTTGGGGATTCAACGTGTCCCCTACCTACCAAAAGGCAAAAACCATCGAAGAAGTATTTGCCTACATTGAATCTTGGAGGGAAAAACGTTTTGAATTGCCCCTAGATACGGATGGGGTCGTGATCAAAATCAACGATTACCAGCAACGGGAAGAACTGGGCTTTACTGCAAAAAATCCACGCTGGGCGATTGCCTACAAATACAAAGCAGAAAGTGCGGAAACAGAGTTGCTCTCCATTACCTACCAAGTGGGGCGAACTGGAGCCATCACTCCTGTAGCCAACCTAGCGCCGGTACAACTTGCAGGTACCACGGTCAAACGCGCATCCTTGCACAATGCCAATGAAATCGAGCGGCTAGATCTCCATACAGGTGATTTTGTATCCGTAGAAAAGGGAGGGGAAATTATCCCAAAAATCACGGCAGTCAATCCCGAAAAGCGAAGAGCCGGTGCTCAAGCAATTGCCTACATCAGCCATTGCCCGGAATGCGGCAGCACCTTAGAACGGAAAGAAGGGGAAGCCAAACACTACTGCCCCAATGCCACTGCCTGTCCTCCACAGCTCCTGGGGCGCATCGAACATTTTGTAAGCAAGCGAGCCATGGACATTGACTCCATGGGTACGGAACGAATCCGCGCCTTGATCGACCAGGGATTCATTCGCAACTATGCGGACATCTACAGTTTGGACAGTCAGCAACAGGAATTGCTCGGGCTAGAGATGAGCCAAGACCAGTATGAACGGGAAGTCAATGGACTGCTGTACATCTCCTTAGATAAAGTTTTGTTTGCGCTGACCGAGGGAATTTCCCTCAAGCAAATCCAAGACTTCCTCCTGGAAAACACCCATCTCCCCCTTCGAGATCGGATCCGCGCTTTTCAGACGCAATTGAAAGTTTGGAAGAAAAAAGTACCTTCCAATGTAGGAATGGTCGACTTTTTACTGCAAAACCTGGCCACCCATGTGGAATTAATGAAGGTGGAAGACTACATCCCGGTAGCAGTAGTCTTGGAAATATTCCTTGGGCGTAGGGTGGAGTTTGAACAGATCTTGGAAGCCAGCAAAAAGCACGGCACCATCCATACTATCCTCCTTGAACTCCAACTCAGCCTTCCTGACGAACTTCAAGAACGAATCAAAAAACTCAAAGCCAATACCTTCCAGGAAGGCGTCATCAGCAACATGATGGAAGGGATTTTTGCTTCCAAATCTCAGGATTTTGACAAAGTCCTTTTTGCCCTTGGCATCCGAAATATTGGGGAGAATACGGCACAACTCCTTGCAAAGCATTTTGGGACCCTCGAAAAACTTCAAGCTGCCACAGCGGAAGAATTGCTAGAAATCAATGGCGTAGGAGAAACCCTCGTGCATAGCCTTCAGGAGTTTTTTGCTCAGCCAGCTAATCTTGAAATCATCTCCCAATTGAAAGCACAGGGCTTGAATTTTGAGATGCAGGGAGGAGAAATTGTGGCGCTCGGCAATGCGCTGGAGGGTAAAAGAATCTTAGCCTCTGGCAAATTGAATCACTTCAAACGGGATGAGATTGTCACCTTTGTACAGGCCCATGGAGGGCAATACCTGAGTTCGGTTTCCAAAAACCTAGACTTCATCATCGAAGGGGAAGAAATGGGACCGAGCAAAAAAGAAAAAGCCCAGAAGTTGGGCATTCCTTTACTTTCTGAAGCCGAGTTTTTGAAACTGGTACAATCCTAAATCCAAAGAAGAGGCTAGATGCTTGGGATGCTATACGCACAGAAGAAGTCTGCCTTATACCCGGCTTACTAGCACCTTGTCGATTCGTTGCCCATCCTTGTCAATTACCTCAAGTCGTAGTTTTTCTACGATAACGGTATCTCCCACATTCGGAATGGATCCACTTTGATGCAAGATTAAGCCTGCCAAAGTCGTGAAATTTTTATTTTGATAAGAAATTTCAAAATCAAAATACTTCTCAAAATCGATCAGGGAATACTGCCCATCGATCAACCAAGAGCCATCTTCCCGCTCCACGATTTGGTAATCGGTTTGATCCATTTCAGTGGACTCCCCTACCAGCGCATCTACCACATCATCCATGGTTACCATACCCACCGTGACCCCGTACTCATCGATGACCAATCCGTAATGCAGGCGATGCGCCTTAAACGATTCCAGAGCTTGGTAAGCAAACATGCTCTCATTTAAAAAAAGTGGGACTTTGGCAATTTTTTTCAAATCAAACCCTTCCTGAAGAATGGGATCGAAGAGATCCTTCACCAGCACCATACCGACAATTTGATCCAAATCATCGTCTTTACAGAGCGGATAGGCGGAATGTTTTTCTTCACTGATTTTCAATCGGACCATGTCTTCGGTATCAGTCGTATTGAAAAAGACCAATTCATTTCGGTGCGTGAGCAAGGTATTGATCCGTCGATCCCCCAATTCAAAAACGCGCTCCACGATGTCCTGTTCAATATCCATGATTTCGCCCCCCTCCGCACTTTCTTTGATCAGAGCCTTCAACTCCTCCTCAGAAATTTTACTTTCAGAAGTTCGCTTGATTTGAAAAACCCAGAGTAAAAAATCATTGGAAACGGTCAACAGCCAAACAAAGGGGCTGGTCAATTTAGACAACCAGACCATGGGTTTGGCCACGCGTAAGGCAATCTGCTCTGGAAAAGTCATGCCCAGCCTTTTGGGAAACAATTCTCCCAGAACAATGGACAGGTAGGTAATCAGCACCACGACTAGACCAACGGCCAAGGTATTCGCATAAAGCTGCAAAAAAGGAACCTGAAGGAGCAAGGATTCCAGGTCATCCGTGATGTTTTTTCCCCCATAAACCCCCAGCAAAACACCGATAAGCGTTATGCCTATTTGCACCGTAGACATGAATTTGGTCGGATTCTCCGAAAGAGCTAAGGCCTCTTTTGCACCCAACTTTCGTTGCTTTTTTAGGCTTTCCAACTTGAACTTTCGAGAAGAAACAAGGGATAGTTCTGCCATGGCAAAGACGCCATTTAAAAGCACAAGCAAAAGGATGATTACAAGTTCCACTGGAAGAAAAATGAAGATCGGGTATAAATTTAACTTAAAATACTTCTTTTTTTATGCAGTAATTCAAATTCGAATCAACCAGCGCCTTGAGTTTAGTATAGAGGATGCGATTTTACCCTCGATTCCTATCCTTCTTTTCAATACTAAGGCCAAACAAGAATCGATAATTTAAAGTTACATGGTTTACATTTAGGTACCATTTACAGCCGTATTTACGGGTCATTTTCACTAAATACCCAGGCAAGACCCTATATTTGTTGTTGATTTAAAAACTTCCACATGAACGCATTCAAAGGTATCGGAGTGGCACTAGTCACCCCATTTCAGGAAGATCAAGGGATCGATTTTGATAGTTTAAAGCGCTTAATCGACCATGTGATTGCGGGTGGTGTAGACTACCTGGTTGTACTTGGTACTACGGGGGAGTCGGCAACGCTCACCACCGCAGAAAAAGCCCAGGTACTCAAAGCATCTGTGGAGTACAACAAGGGGAGAGTTCCACTGATGCTAGGTTTGGGTGGAAATGCTACCCAAAAACTAGTCGACGAAATCGAGCAAACCGACTTTTATGGAGTTGCTGGAATTTTATCTGTAAGTCCCTACTACAACAAACCAACCCAGGAAGGAATCATCGCCCACTACCATGCCTTGGCAGATGCCTCGCCAGTACCCCTGGTCCTGTACAACATCCCAGGACGGACCATGTCTAACCTGAGCGCGAGCACCACGCTCACCCTTTCCCACCATCCCAATATCGTTGGCATCAAGGAAGCGAGTGGAAACCTGGAGCAATGCATGCAGATCGCTGCCTCCATGCCGAAAGACTTTTTACTCTTGTCCGGTGACGATCTCTTGACCAAACCCATGCAAAGCATCGGGGGAAGTGGTGTGATCTCCGTCTTGGCCAATGCACTCCCCGCTACCTTCAAAACCCTAATCGAAGGGGAGGATGCTTCTGCCCAACAAGCAGCTTATTCCTTGTTGAAACTGAATGGATTGATGTACGAAGAAGGAAATCCGGTGGGTATAAAAAATCTACTGCTGCACTTAGGTGTCATTCAAACAGATCAAGTACGACTACCCTTGTTGCGCGCTAGCCAAGGCTTGAGTGAGAAAATCGGCTTGGCAAAGCAACAGTAATCCATGACCCCTTTATCCGTCTTACAACTCACCACCTCCATACAGCAGGTCCTAGAAAAGGAACTTGAACCTTTGGTTTGGGTGGTAGGCGAGTTAGCGGATTTTAGACAAGCGCCGCAGGGACACGTGTACTTTGAGTTGGTAGAGAAACAGGGAAACCAAGTTCAAGCAAAGATTCGAGCCAACCTCTGGCAGTTTACCTACCGCAGTGTAGCCGCCAAATTTGAAGCCATCACTGGCACCTCCCTCAAAAATGGAATGAAAGTTCTTGCCCACGTGAGCGTGACCTATCATCCGGTCTATGGATTGAGTTTGAATGTCAAAGACATCGATCCCTCCTTTTCTTTGGGGGAAAGAGCACGTATTCGACAAGAAACCATTGCCAAACTCACACAAGAGGGATGGATTGGGAGCAATGCCAAACTACCCCTACCCTTAGTCATTCAACGAATTGCAATCATCTCCAGTGCTACTGCTGCTGGCTACGGCGATTTTATCAACCAACTAGCAGGAACCTCCCAAGGATACAAGGTATACCACCAACTTTTCCCTTCCCTGATGCAAGGCAACGAAGCGGTGGAGAGCCTGCTCTCGGCATTGGACCAGGTTGCCAACCAAGCAGAAAAACTTCAATTGGATGCCGTGGTCCTTATTCGTGGCGGAGGTGCGCAACTGGATTTGGATTGCTTTGACGATTACCGGCTTGCAGTCAAAATCGCCGATTTCACGCTACCTGTACTCACAGGGATAGGCCACGAACGCGATGAAACCATCGCCGATCTAGTGGCGCATACGCGCCTCAAAACACCAACTGCAGTAGCAGAATTTATTCTTTCTAGTTTTCGAGAATACGAGGAAAATTTGGCGCTCGCAGCGCAACGATTGGATTGGATTACCCGCTCCAAATTCAACGAAGAAGAACGAAAACTTCAGGCTTGCCACTTGCGCATTCAAGGGGAAGGCAAGCAACTCCTTTCCCGAGAGGGAGAAAAGGTGAAAACTACTGCGCTGCGAATCCAGCATTCCGTTAAAAATGGGGCCAAGCAAGAAAAAAGCATACTCGAACATCGAAAGGAACAACTCCAAAAAGGCTTGCAGCGTTTTATCAAACTTCAACAGGATGGCTTGTTCAGACTTGAAACTGGAAGTCGGCAACTAGATCCAACTGCCTTACTCCAAAAAGGATACACCCGAACAGAATCCAAGGGGAAGCCGATTCATCAACTTACGTTGGCTCCCGGAGACCAAATCCTTACCCACACTTCTACTCAAAAAATCAGTAGTACCATACAAACCATTGAAAGCAAATGAAAGACTACACCTACACCCAGGCCATGCAACGATTGGAGGCTATTCTTGCTCAATTAGAAGAGGGTTCTGCCTCCGTGGACACACTTTCTGAATTGGTCAAGGAAGCAGCAGAATTAGTGGCCTATTGCCGTGAAAAACTAAGGACTACCGAAGAGGAAGTGCAAAAGGCCTTTGAAGGGTTGTAAGTCAACCCAATTCCCAAAAAAAAGGTTTACACGCTTGGAGCACTTTCAATTACTTGCAAAAACTTTCGAGGAATGCTGACTAGCATGTTTTGGTAGATCCCTGGAATACGAATGAGAAAGTAGTCCTTATTTCCTTTTTCAATACACTCCCCTACCATATCTTCGAGCGATCCACCAATCACCTTCACTTTTTCACCTGGACTGATTTCAGAGCCATCCGTTTCAATGGCCACTCCGGTTGCCACTACGCGCTGGATCGTTTCAACATCCTCATCTCGAATGATCGCATGCTCTCCAGAAAAATGGACAAACTTTACTGCCCCAGGTATTTTTAGGCAGTTCCACAGGTTATTTCGATGGGTTTTCACAAAAACATAGCCGTTGAATAGCGCCTTCTGTACCTTTTTTTTCCGGTCAGACCACTGTCGCAATTCCTCCACTAGGGGTAAGTACACTTCTACTCCTTCTTCCACCAACATGTCGGCCACTTTTTTTTCCGCCCGGGAACGGGTGTACATCACATACCATTTTAATTCCTGCATCTCACTTGGGTCTATGGGGTCACAAATCTAAAAAAATAGCTGTGTTTTTAGAAACTAAACGAAAAAACCCCTGGAACAGTATTCCAAGGGTTTGATCAAAAAAACCACCAACCTTAAAAAAGTGATGTTTAGTTTCTTCTAAGTTTAATTGTCAACTTATCCGTAAGCAAATACATCACTGGAACTAGTACTAACGTAATAACTGTCGCAAAGGTTAGCCCAAATATTACAGTCCAAGCCATCGGCCCCCAGAAAGCTGCATTATCGCCTCCCACATAGAATTGAGGGTCAAATTCGCTGAGTAGGGTTGCGAAATTAATGTTCATTCCGATTGCCAATGGAATCAATCCTAGGACGGTAGTGATGGCCGTCAAGAGTACTGGGCGAAGTCTGGTTTTTCCTGCTTCTACAATACTCGCCAACAAATCTGGAAGCGTTAGGTAATTTCCTTTTTGGATACCCAATTCCTCGCGCTTTCTTGCGCGCACCAAATCGGTGTAGTCAATCAATACAATCGCATTGTTGACCACGACACCCGCCAAGGAAATAATTCCAATACCCGTCATAATGACTACAAAGTCCATATTGAAAATAACCAAGCCCAAGAACACTCCAATGGTACTAAAGAGCACCGATGTCATGATGATAAATGGACTTATAACTGAGTTAAACTGCGCAACGATAATTAAGAAGATCAAGGAAACTGCAATCGCCAAGGCTCTCAATAGGAAGGCCTGAGACTTTGCTTGCTCCTCTTGCTCACCTGTATACTTAACCGTGATTCCCTCAGGAACTGGATAAGCCCCCATCAGGTCCTTAATTTGCGAATTAATTTCTGTGGGGTTGTATCCATCCAAGACATTGGAAAACATACTCACCACTTTTTCCGAGTCTTTTCTTTTTACTGACCCATAGGTAGATCCATACTGTATACTTGCTACTGCGGAAATTGGCACTTCTCTTTTGTCACCGAATTTATCGCGGAAACCAATTTTTTTGTTGACCAAGGTATTGATATCGTAGCGTGAATCTTTGTCAAGGCGCAACAAAATTGGGTAGTCATCTTCTCCTTCTTTGTATTTGGAGATTTCAAGCCCGAACAAGGATGTTCGTAATTCCTGAGCAATGCTGGAGGTAGACAAGCCAAATCGTCTGGCTTTTTCTCGATCGATACGAACGACTACCTCAGGGCTACCTAAGGAAAGGTCTGTTTTCAACTCCTCCAATCCCGGAATAGCATTGGATTCCAAGTAGGCCTTGGTTTCCTCCACAAAGGCAATTAATTGCTCGTAATCTTCACCTACAAATTCAATATTGACTGGATTACCCACGGGAGGGCCATTTTGTTGCTTGTCTACTGTGATCAACACGCCTGGATACACTTTCGCCAAGTTGCGAATCACTTCCATTGCTTCATTGGTGTCAATTCCTTGACGATCAATGTAATCCACAAAGCCGATTGTAATCTTCGCTTTATGAGGAGTAGACTGTAGGCTTGGCCCTTGGGTTGGGTCACCTGTGCCTTCTCCTACTTGTGTAATGACCGATTCCAGGATGCCTCCATAAGGTTCCAACTCAGTCATCATCTCATCTTCCATTTTATCTACAAAGGCATTGGTCGCTTCAATACTTGTTCCAATTGGAAACTCGATGAATACGTTGACCAACTGGGGCTGATTATCTGGAAAGAAAAGGACTTTAGGGGCTCGAATGGCAAGCAAAGCAATCGAGAAAATAAAGAGTAAAAAGGTTCCTATTAATATTTTCACGGGATTTTTCCCTTTTAAGGAGAAAGAAAGTACCGATTCGTATCCATTCTCCAATTTGACTAAGAAGACAGCCTGGAACCAGCCCACTGCTTTTCTCAAAAAGAACACATACACCAAAGTCAATACAGCGAACACTAGGGCAAGAGATCCTATGGTGTTCCATCCAACGAGATAACAAACAAGCGCCAACAGACCCAAAAATCCTGCCGCTCGAATAGAACCTTTTTTAGGCTTTTCTTTTGTCATGTCTTCTATCTTCATGAACATCGCGGTCATCACAGGATTGATGACCAAAGCCACAAACAAGGATGCGGAAAGCACGATAATTAGCGTGATCGGAAGGTACTTCATGAACTCCCCAACCAAATCATCCCAAAAAGCAAGGGGAAGAAATGCCGCCAGAGTCGTGAGCGTAGAGGTGATAATTGGCCAGGCCACTTCACCTACTCCTTCCTTGGCAGCTTGCCCTGCAGATTTGCCTTCCTGCATCATTCGGTAAATGTTTTCCACCACTACGATTCCATTATCCACAAGCATTCCCAAGGCAAGGATGAGCGAAAAAAGCACCATCAAGTTGAGCGTAATCCCAAAGGAATCAAGCACCAAAAAGGAAATAAACATAGACAATGGAATGGCTGAACCCACAAAAAGCGCATTGCGGAAGCCCATGAAAAACATCAAGACCAAGACCACCAAAATAATTCCAAAAATGATTGAATTTTCTAGGTCACTGACTTGAATTCGCGTTTGCTTACTCTGATCGTTGGTAATTGAAATCTCTACATTTTCAGGGAATCGATTCGCTTTCGTAGTTTCAATGATTTCTTTGATTTTATCCGCTGCATCTAGCAGGTTTTCCCCACTTCGCTTGGTTACGTTGATCGTGATTACCGGAAGGTTTTTACTGCGTGCATAGGATGTCCTGTCCTTGAAGGTGTCTTTGATCTCGGCCACATCTTTCAAATACACAATTTTTTGCTGGTCTGTTTTAACGATAATTTCCTGCAAATCCTGTGGGCTAGTAAATTCTCCATCCACACGAAGTGTACGTTCAAATTCTCCATTCCTAATGCTACCGCCAGAAGCAGTCAAATTCTCGCTCTGGATTGCACCGGAAATATCACCAAAACTTACTCCCATGGATTCCATTTTGTAGGGATCCACATTGATTTGAATCTCACGCTCTACGGTACCTGCAAGGTCTGCCTTAGAAATTTCTGGAAGTTTCTCAATCGCATCCTCTAAGTATTCCCCGTAGCGCTTCAATTCCTGCTCTGAATAAGGCCCAGAAATATTCACGTTCATAATTGGAAAATCAGAAGTATTGACTTCCAATACATTGGGTTCCTGATCGAGGTCAGTTGGCAATTCACTTTTTGACTTGTCTACGGCATCTTTTACATCTTGGATGGCTTTGGCAAGTTCCACTCCAGGAGTAAACTCCACCACAATGGATGAAAAGTCCTGTACCGATGTAGATTTGATGTCCTTTACATTATTCAAGGACTTCAATTCTTTTTCGATAGGCCGGGTAATTAGGTTTTCCATGTCCACAGGCGAGTTGCCTGGATACGGAGTCCCGATGTAAACGGTAGGGATCACGATTTCTGGAAAACTTTCCTTGGGCATGGTGCGGTACGCACCCAAACCCAATACCGTAATGATTAGCGTCAAAATAATGATCGAGGTAGAGTTGTCCACGCTGAAGCTGGACAAACCAAACTCTCGGATCGTATTCGATTTTTGCGGAGTATCCATGATTACTGCTTCGCTACGTTCACACTAAAATTATCTCCCACTTCACGGAACCCTTTGTCTACCAAAATCTCGGTACCAGTAAGACCTTCCACGATTTCTGTTTGCTCCCCTGAGGTATAGCCTCTTTTCACGTATTTTTTCTTGGCAAGGCCATTTTCAACCACAAACAAGTAATCGCCCTTGGTGTCTGCAAGAATCAACTGAGAAGGAACAACCACGCTCTCACTGTTTTTGTAATCCTGAATTTTCAATACCGAAATCATATTCGGTTTCACCTCAGGCAGGTTTGGGAGAAAAACTTCTACCTTAAACGTGCGGTTATTTGGGTTAATAATCGCACCAGTAGCAGATACCTTCGTAGTGATTGTTTTGTCGATGGATGGAAATGTAATTTCCACAGAATCTCCCTTAGACAAGGCACCGATATAACTTTCAGAAATATCTGCCTCAATAAATAGGTCGCTTTCTCCAACAAACTGAAACATGGGAGCTCCTGGCTGCACCAACTCCCCTACACGAACGCGAACAGTTTCTATAGTTCCATTGAATGGAGCTCTAAGGGTAGATTTTGCCAATTGCGTCTTCAAGGAAGCTAGGCTTTTCTCCAATCCTTCTTTTCTGCTTTTTGCTTCCAAATATTGGATTTCAGTACCAATCTTTTGGTTCCAAAGACGCTCCTGCTTTTCAAAGATGGTTCGTGCCAAAGACAGGCTGTTCTCCAATTCCTCCATGCTGCGCTGAATAGCTTCAGAATCCACCTTTGCCAAGATTTGGCCTTTGGTTACGCGCATACCTTCGATGGCCGGGATATCCAAAATTCTTCCAAGTGTCTCTGAACTGATGTTCACATTCTTTTTGGAAAGTACCGATCCGGTCACCTCTACATAATGCGTAAATTCCCCTTTTCTGGCAGGAACTGTGGTGATCAATAAGGGCTTTTTGGCTGCGGCAGCGAATGCAGGATCTGCAGCAATCAACTCAGCCTCCAAAGTTTTGATTTGTGTAGTCAACTCTGAAAGTTGGCTCTTCAGTGCTTCCAATTCAGCTTTTTTTGCTTCAAGGCCATCTCCCGCACAGGAGGCTACCCCTAATGAAAGGGCAAGCAAGGTGACGAAGTTTAGGAATGATTTCATAGGAATAAAATAGAGTGTAGTCGTTGGTTTAGTTTGTCAAATTGGGCTTTAACAAGCCCAGGGCTTTTTCAAGATTTATTTTGGAAATTAAGCCATCGTAGATGGCACCGAGGTAATTGATCTCTGCTTGAATCAAGGCTGCATCAGCCTCCACAACTTCAAGGTTGGAACCTACCCCTTCTTTGTATTTGATTCGGGCAATCTGGTAGACCTCTGTGGCCAACTGCAAGTTGGATTCCTGTACCTTCAAGAGGCTGAGGTCATTTCTAAGATTAGCTTTGGCGGAATACAATTCAGTTTTGAAGGACTCTTTCAAGAAAGATCGCTGGTTCTCCAATTGGTTAATTTGGACGCGATTCTTTTGGATACGTGCTGCCTTGGAAAAGCCATCAAAAATGGGAATAGACATGCTGACTCCTACCAAGGAACTTCCAAACCAGTTGGATTTGTTGAACACCCGATCCAATTCATTTCCTGCACCACTTCTTCGGGTATTTCCAATAAAGTCGATTCTAGGCATGTATTGGCTGTGGTTGTTTTTCAAATCCAAGCCAGCAAGCGTAAGTTGTGTGGCCACTTGTTCCAATTCCACACGCTCTTTTCCTTCTTCACCTAAGAGTGCAAGTGTCTCTTCTTTAGGAGATAGCTCCTCAAGAGTCTCTGCAAGAAATACTTCATATTCCATTGGCATCCCCATTTGAAGCTTTAAAATTTGCTTGCTGATATCCAATCCTGTTTGGCTTCTTTGTACCTGCGTGTAGGTATTGTTTCGTTGCACTTGCACGCGAGATACATCCACTTTTTCCACAAAGCCTGCTTCCTGCAATGCAATTGTTTCTTTGAGCAGCGTGTCGATTCGAGACAAGTTGGCTTCTGCAAGGCGAATGCGTTGCTGATTTACCAAAACCCCGAAATAGGCCTTCTTCACATTTTCAACCACATCGATTTCAGCTTTTTGCAAATCTTTGTTGGTCAGGTCCAAGAGCGTTTTGGCGGCACGTAGTCCTACGAAAAATGAGCCGTCAAAAATCATTTGACTGACTGTCACACCCAGTCCGGAAGAATAACTCACCCCAAATCGTGCCGGAATGACATCGCTTGGATTGGAAGGATCACCAAATGGGGGCTGGTTGGGAAGAAATACCACTGGAATTCTTGGATTGTAATCCAAGTTATAGGCTCCATTAATTTGTGGGAGCCCTCTTGCGGTAGTTTCCTTGATGGTAGCCTTGGAAATCAGCAACTGCAAGCGCGCATTTTTAGCGCTTGGATTATTTTCCAAGGCATAGGTAAGGGCATCTTCAAGTTTCAGTTCCACCAGCTGTTGGGCGGTTACTTGGAAAGCACTTAGCCCTACCAAAGCAAGTAGGAGTAGGTATTTTTTCATATACTAGTTGGTTTAATTCAATAGGTCTTTTTGTACTAAAAATGCTTGTCTTCCTTTTTCCGTAAAAATGCCGTGAAGAAAGTGGTCCAGAATCACCAGCTGTTCTTCAAGCAAATTGTATTCTGGATCTGCAAAATTTTTCGGATCAAAAGCAGTAGTAATTTGAGTTAAGCGCACTTTAGCAAGTACTCGGGAATCGATTTCAGGTCGGAAATACCCGAGTTGTTTCCCAAGTTCCAATACGTTGACCAAGTCTTTTTGGATGGTTTGATCCTTAAAAGATTCAAAAAGCTTCCAGGCCTCTGGATAAAATTTCTGAACCTCTAGGATCACCAACGGATTGATAGAGGTAAGCCGATCACGCATCATTTGGGAGGTCTTCACCAAGTGCTCGATGACTCCATCCCTCTGTTCTAGGATAAAGGAAAGCTTCTGTTGATCTTCTTCCAAAATGGCTGCAAATACTGCTTTTACTAAATCCTTTTTGTCTTCAAACTCTTGGTAAATGGTCTTTTTGGAAATACCTGCCTGCCTCGCCAAGTCCTCCATGGTAAACGTGCGCACACCAAAACGGGCAAATTGCTCAGTTGCTATCTCTAAAATTCGTTGCCTAGTCTCCACCACTCCTTTAAATTTGAGTGCAAAACTAAGGAAACTATTTGTTTGTTTAAAGTTTCCATGGTTTTAATTTAAAATATTATTTCAATACGGACTATATTGCAAACCATTTGTAAAATATTAGATTGATTAATTGACTATTTAAAAATATAATTTTTTATAGGGGTGATTCAGATTACTAATTATTTCTCGAAAAATCATTTTTACAAAAGTTAATTTTAACCTCATGGAATTTATCAAGCATGCAGCTGGTAAACTAGCCTACCGAAGTTTAGGTAGTGGTTCGGAGGTTTGGATTTTCTTCCATGGCTATGGGCAAAGCCACCAAGACCTACTCGCCTTTGAGAAACTCCGCACACCCACGCAACTCTTTATTTTTGTAGACCTCATCTACCACGGCCAAAGCAGCTGGAACAGTTCTGAAAAAGCCCTAAAAAAAGAGGAATGGAAAGTCATTTTACTAGCTCTACTCCAGCAAGAGTCAATTGATACCTTTCATTTGGTGGGCTATAGCATGGGCGGCAAGTTTGCCTTGCTCAGTTATGAGTTGCTTC
>JACCEB011107185.1_pt1 | contig 27954 bp, 47 predicted proteins | sample 7454761 | NCBI WGS metagenome assembly JACCEB01 (sample SAMN15323454, study PRJNA562643) | freshwater metagenome | isolation source: river surface water | place: USA:Blue River Watershed | collected 2017-08-18
ATGATTAAGTTTTCTGAAAAGATAGTTAATAAGTACTTCCAGGAGCATTGGCACATAGATAAAGAGCTACATGAAAAGTTAGGACTAACACAGGTTAAGAAAGTTCATAAGCCACTCGTTATTTACTCAGACACAGATTCGAATTATGTTACATTTGAGGAGGTTGTTAATTCATGCGACTGGAAAGGTGATCCCAAAGAGCTTATTCTGGAAATAAACAAGCAGAGATTTAGTGGTTATCTTAAGAACTGCTTCGACATATACGCTAAGAAATGGGGAACTGAAAACCGTCAAGATTTTGAGTTAGAAACCATAGCCATCAATGGTATATTCCTGGGTAAAAAGAAATATGTAACCAATCTAGTTTATGAGGACGGTGTTCATATTGATCCACTTTCCAGATTAAAGATAACAGGTGTTGAGATGATTAAGGGGGGAACCCCGCCTTTCGTAAGAGAGAATCTTAGCTATCTGACAAAGTTTATCTTCTCAAAGGGTAAGAGCTTTAGTATTAGAGAATTTGTACAGGAGCTTAAGAATATTAAGAAAGACTTCAAAGCTCAAGAGCCACAGAATATCTCTGCTGCTATCCAGATTAATAACTATGAAAAATTCGTTCTTAATGATGTGACAGCTCTTGAGGTAGGTAAAGGATGTCCGATACACGTTAGAGCAAGTGCTTATCATAACTATTTACTCAACAACTCTAAGTTTAAAGACAAATACGCTATGATTAGAAGTACAGATAAGGTCAATTACTATTTTGTTAAGACTAAATCTGCTGCTGAGAACAATGTGTTTGCTTTTGTACAGGGAAACTTCCCCTATGAATTTGCTCCTGCAATCGACCACGATGAGCAGTTCACAAAGACAATATTGGATCCTATAAACAGATTCATAGAAGCGATGGGCCACAATCCAATAAGTCCAAATCTATTTATGATAAATCCACTTTTTTAATTATGAGCTTTAATAAAAGAATTCTCCCACCGATGGATGACTTGATAAAGATAATGGCAGATTCTAAGGACGACAAGGAGTTCATAGATAGAGTTGTCGGAAAGAGCGATTGCATAATGGGCAGTCAGGAATCAATGGAGATGGTTAGAAATATCCAGGAAAGAATTTTGAAATCCGGTAGATTATGAATTTTGACGAGGAGCTAGATTTCAGTATGAGCGATGAAGAAATTCAGCTTTATCGTGACATGGTGTTATGTGACTATTTGATAATATCAGCAAATAAAAAGGATTTTGTTAGAATAGATGAAATATCAGATTCTAAAAAAGTCAAGAAGCTTTATGAGATTCTGGATTTGTTTGTTATAGAAGGAGTCGACGAGGAAAAAACTAGGGAAATAGAATCCCTGATAGACGTATTAACCATTAAGGTCCTCATTAATAAAGATATCTCTCCTCTTTCTGATATATAAAGAAAAAAAATCCTCAATGCTTATTACTGAAAGAATTCTTAGGTTTGGTAGTTTTTTGAACGAGTCGTCAGCTGGTAGCCCTGTTAAGGTAGTAATACTTTCAGGTACTGCTAAGCCTAGTAAGACTTCCAAACAATTCATGAAGGTGTGTGAAGACCGCGGTATAGAGTGCCACGTTATAAATGTCAACAACGCTAAAATTAAAAAGGTTTATAATGGTCATGTTATAGAAGACATTACCACAAACCAAAAGGTTTCAATAGACCCAAACACCACAGCTATTATACCAAGAAGAGGAGTAATTAATAACTCTCATACTGTTTCGGTGATGAAGGCATTGGAGGATGCTAGATACTTTTGCGTTAACACTCTAGAATCAATTGAAGCATGCGAGAATAAATTTGTAACCTGCCAGATAATGGAAGCACACGATCTGCCAGTCCCTAAATTTGCTCTAGTTCCAGATGAGAAATCTCTAGATGCTGCTTTAGAAGCAGTTGGTGGTGAATTCCCAATAGTAATGAAGCTTCTATCTGGCTCACAGGGTATAGGAGTTTCTATTGTTGATTCATATTCTTCCTTGAAGTCTGTTTATCAAACTATTAAGAAATTAAATCCAACTAGTGAAATCTTAATTCAGGAGAAGATAGATTCTGATTTCGATTTAAGGATACAGGTTTTAGTTAAAAAATTAAACGCTTTGGATCCTGAATCTGACAACTCTGTTATACTCGGGGCAATGAAAAGATCTGCTACGAAGGGTGATTTCAGAACCAACTATTCACTTGGTGGGTCCGTTTCTAAATATGAGATAGATGACGATTTAGCTGAAATGGCTATAAAAGCTGCTACTGCAGTTGGATGTCACTGGTGTGGAGTTGATATTATGATAGACAGCAAAACTGGTGCACCTTATATTCTAGAAGTTAATGCTTCACCTGGAACTGAGGGTATATCTAAAGCCATAGACAAGCCTATAGTGGAAGATGTTATAGATTATGCTACTAAAAAATCAAATTGGGCATTTTCTAATTTGGAGGTTGGCTATCTTGAAAATATAAAAATCCCAGGGATAGGCGAAATGATAGCCAAGTTTGATACTGGAAACGGATCAAAATCGTGTACCATACATGCGGATTCTATAAAGAGAGACGGTGAGAAATTGATATGGTCTCTAGGTGACAAGGAATTTACTTCTGATATCATAGGATATAGTATGGCTGAGGTTGGACCTGATATAGACAAGAGACCGATTATACAGCTAGATATAGAATTCAATGCAGTTAGGGTTAAGAACGTTAAGGTTTCACCGGTCGACAGAACTGAGAAAAGCACTCCTTTCCTAGTAAATAGAGCTTTTATGAGAAGATTGGGTTTAATAGTTAATCCTCATAAAGCATTTCTAGCTACAAAGGAACCCAAGAAAGAATATTCACCAGGTGAATCTAAAGGGGAACCCCATGCTGGAATTCTTTTCAAAGAGTCTAAAAAATACAAAAAGAAATGAAAAATATAATTTTATTCGAAGACTTTATTCAGGAGATGAGTCTAACCCAAGATATGATCAAAAGAATAAAGGAGTGGATGTCTAATAACGAATCCGACTTCAATTTTACGGATGATACAGATTTTGAAAAGAACGTGGATACTGTCGTCAATGATTGCATGACTGATCTTAATATAGACAAGTCACTAAAAAGCGACGTTAAAGATTTCATACAAAACCAAATGGATCTATCAGATGATATTTCCGTTATTATGGATCCTCAGAAGGAGATAAATTTGAATCCTATTGATCAGGTACAAAGATTTCAATATTAATAAATAAACAACTATGGAAAATTTAAAAGAAAAAGTAGGCGAGGGAGTTCATCTAGTGGATTTCTGGGCTGAATGGTGCGGGCCCTGTAGAATGCTAACACCAGTAGTTACGGAATTAAAAGAAAAATACGAAGGTAAAGCTGGGGTTCATAAAGTAAATGTGGACGATAATCAGGATCTAGCTAAAGAACTTGGGATAAGATCAATCCCAACTGTCATCATCTATAAGGACGGACAGGAGATGGAGAGAATATCAGGAGCTAAAGAAATTTCACTATACGAAGAAAAAATCAACGCTTTTTTGAATTAAGACCCGAAACTTTTTAATTTCAAGGCTCATATAAGTTTGGTAACTAAAAATTCCAAATTGATATGAGCCTTATTTCTGCACTAAGATCCGAAGATAGACTAACCGAAAACGGTATGGTCACAAACTCAACCTCCCTTAATTCCTGCGTGGATTTCTTCTTCCAGGCTGGCGCATACAGAAAAGCAGAGGAAAGTGATATTATAGCTTCTTTCTCTGCAGCATTTGCAGAAGATCAACTAAGAGCTTTAAAGATTCTTTTTTGGGCTAGAGACGTGAGAGGCGGAGCAGGCGAGAGAAGGATATTCCGTATCTGTATTTCACATCTTGCCAAGTATCACTTGGATTATCTAATGGCTAATCTTGATGTCATTTCTGAGTATGGCAGATGGGACGATTACTTGGACCTATTGGGTCTAGGGAATGCTAAGTTATCCCAGGAGGTATCCCGCATCATTCTTAAATCTATTAAGGAAGATAGAAATGCACTTGCTGCTAAGTGGATGCCTAGAAAAGGAGCTATTGCCAACCTTCTTCGTAAGAGCTGGAATATGACTCCTAAGGAGTATAGAAAACTTCTAGTTGAAAATAGCAATGTGATTGAAACCCACATGTGCTCTAAAGAGTGGAACAAAATAAACTACTCACAGGTTCCTTCTGTGGCTGCTGCTAGATACACAAGAGCTTTCATGAAAAATGATCAGACCAGATATAGAGAGTATCTTATAGCTCTGGCAAGTCCAGTTCTTTATGAGGCCAGCGTGAAAGTAAATGCCTCAGCTGTTTACCCGTATGATGTTGTTAAGACACTAAGAAGAGGCGTAGAGGAATTGGCAGTTGAACAATGGAAAGCTCTTCCTAATTATCTAGAGGGTAATACCAAGATGATACTCCCTGTTGTTGACGTGTCTGGATCTATGGGATCAGTGGTATCTGAAGGAAGCACAGTGACATGCATGGATGTTGCCATCTCATTGGGACTTTATATCTCCGAAAGAAATACCGGGGCTTTCCAGGACGCTTTCATCACATTCTCTGAGAAACCATCCCTTCAGTACCTAAAAGGAAATTTGAAAGAGAGGTTTTCTCAATTGGAATCCGCTGATTGGGGCATGTCAACTAATCTAGAGTCAGTTTTCAATCTTATCCTAAAGAAGGCTAAATCAGCAGGACTAGATGCTAGCGAGATGCCACAACAGGTTATGATCCTATCTGATATGCAGTTCAATCAAGCTATCTCAGATCCATCTCTAACTGCTCACAATATGATACGCGAAAAGTACGAGAAAGCTGGTTACACTATGCCTGAGATAGTTTTCTGGAATCTACAATCAAGAGATAGAAACGTTCCTGTTAGATTTGACGAGGCAGGAACTGCTTTAATCTCAGGATTCTCCCCAGCTATTTTAACTTCTCTATTGAATGGAACTGGTATTACCCCGGTCATGATTATGGATGAAACGTTAAATAAACCAAGATATTCAAAAATTTCTTTGCCTAATGTTGAAACTTTTGATAATAACTGAGATATAATATCTAAATAAATAAGGAATCGTTACAGCAAACTATCTAAAATTCAACGATTGATAATCAGGCCAAAGATCGCAAGATCCAAGGCAAAAAACACCGATTCCGTTTTATTTTTTAAAAGAGTTTACAAATAAGGGATTGTTTCAGCAAGATAAAACTATACAATTTGGAATGTAAAACCCAATCCCGTCCCATTAAACCCGGATCTAAAAGTCCGGGTTTTTTATTTAATATATAAGTGAACGGGGATGTTAATGGCATTGACGTGCAACGGAAGTTCTTTGAGATGATGCAGGCAGTGTTAGATGGAAACACTTTAAATACCTATCGACACAATAAATGACAACTCTTACGTAGAGACAGCTCAGTTTGCTCTTGCAGCCTAAGCTACGGGTCGGTACGACCTAGGAACAGAAAGTACCCAGAAGCTGTACACAGCAAACCCGAAGAAATCAGACCTCTGATGGATTCAATGGCTAACGCCGAAGCCACTAAAAGACAGCGAAACAGTTTGTACGGAGTTCTGATAAACCGCTACTAAGCCTGTGAATGAGTCCTTTGCGCTTGTTGAGACGGACCCGGGTTCGACCCCCGGCATCTCCACTAAAGGGAGCAATTTGCTCCCTTTTTATTTGAAACTTTTTTAATAAGGTTATATAGAATACTAAATTAAACAAAAAAAGAAAAACATGATTTACTTATTAGCAATTGTAGTATTGGCTTTAGTAGCCATAGTTGGTTTCCAGATCTATTCTGTTATCAAAGCAGACCAGAACAAAATTGAACAGATGACAGAGGACGAGCCCATCGTAATGGATAACGGCATCGATTACCAAAGCTACACCACAACAGACGAAGAGAATTCACCTTGGGTCTCTACAACAACCTCAGAAGAGCCAGTTACCTACACTTTTGCAGGAAAGACTGAAACTGATGTCGTAGAGGTCAAAGAAAAGAAGAGCAAGAAGAAGAGCTACTACAAGAAAAAAGATAAGAAAAGCACAGGTGAGAAAGCAGCTCCTAAAATGAAGGCTAAGGGAGATAAAAAGAAAGGCGGAAAAGACGATTTGCTTTTAAGCTAAAATATTTAGAATAAAAATAAAAACCCTGAGATTACTCAGGGTTTTTTGTTGTCCAAATATCCGGATTCTTTTAACTTCCTTCGGAAGTCTAATTCGTAGGTGTAGCAAACCACATCCTCTAGATTATCGTCCATATCAACCATTGAATTTAGAAAGAAGAGACGCATTGATTCTTTGATTAGAATTGCTGAAAGATCCTCTATAGATCCTTGCTCGAGCTCTTTCATAGGTATAAGAATAGCGCCATTTGAGAAAGAAACTATAGAATCAGTATCCCAGAAATCTATCTTGTTACAGTTATCCAAAAGTATATTATACATGGCGCTATCTGTTTTCTCAACCAGAGAGATGGCGGAATTTACTTTATCCCCTAATTTTCCATTGGCCCCGGATATCACTATCTGTGAGCCAGCATTCAAAGAAATTGCTAGTATCGCTAATGTAATTGGAATGCTAAGTTTCATAATGATTAAGCTTTTTCTTCCTCGGTGCCCTCGTTATACTCATCTGTGTAACTCTCGTCCATCGGTTCAGAGTACACATCAGCAACTGGCTCTTCGTATGTCTCTACTGCAGGCTCATTATAGAAAGCTGGTGATTCTTCTACTACTGGCTCAGAAACAACCTCTTCCTTTCTTATAATTACAATCGGCTCCTGCGGAGGTCTTGGTGTTGTTGGAAATTCTGAAACATTGGATAGACTGTTACCGTCCTCCTCGTCCACTTTCTGGATCAACATTTTGTCTCTGTCCTCCGAGTTAAACCAATAGTCAACCACTTTGTTTAGGTTACCTACAAAGGCACCAAACAGAATCAGAAGCATTTCCTTCCAGTTCTCCGCTATTTCCAATTGAAACATAACTGCCATATTGATACCGAAGATAATGAAGAAGAACAAGAACAATACTATACCTGTAATTTTCCATCTGTTTGCTTGCATCTGTTGTAACATGTAGTAGAAACGGTTTTTATCCTCTACCTTTACATAAGGTGTTTCTTGAAATAACATCTTTTTTAATCTGCTCATTTTTTTAATTTATTTTTCTTCTTTGCTAGGAGATGTTCCATACTTAACCCCGAGGATAGTTCCAACTATACTGAAACTGTTTGTTAACAGGATACCGAACATATTGCTCCAGGTGGAGCCTATAATATCGGTGTCCATCCCTATTGTCATAGAGTAAACATAAATCCCAGTAGTTATTGTTCCCACCCCGATGATTACATATAGGGCAACCCTAACAATATTGTTGATCAACTCAAATTGAGTTTTCTTCTGTATTAAATCCAGATTGTTTTCTGCTTCGTTCTTAGCATTTTCTGCAGCAATCCTAGCTTGCTCTGATTTAACCATTTCGGTTTGAAGTTCTTCGGTCAATCTCAAATTCTCTTGCTTCCATTCGTTTAGTTCTCTGTTTTGAACTTCGAATGTTAGCTTTGACTCCTCCACATTTTTTAATGTCTCCTGGAGTTCTTCCATCATTTTCTGATTGGCGTCATTTAGCTTGGTTAGCTCGGCATTTTGAGTCTGGACTTGTTTCGTCATCTCTAAACGCTTTCTCCTGGCTGCAACATCCTTCTCTGTGCACTGTTTCAAATACGCAGCAAACTCCTCATCGCCATCTGAGTCAATGAGTTTAACTATGTTTCCTTCCAATCCAATATTCTTGGACTGTAGTAATTCAATTAGCTGTTTCTTTGTATTTTTATCTAATACCATTACTTATAAACCTTAAATGGTGATGTTCTGTTTTTATATCCTTCGTAATCCTTTTTGAAATCCTCCAGTCTAGGCTCAATCTCATCTGACTTAATAATCCAGAATTGAGCTCCTGCCTGAACAGCTTTAGCTTGCTCTTCTGGCTCGTTACTGGAAGATATGATACCAATAACCACATGATTACCATACTCGAAATTAATCTTCCTAATAAGTTCAATACCATCAAAGGATGATCCTATAATGTTTAGATCAACAAATACGCACTCTGGCCTATTTGTTGGATTTTTTTGCCATTCCGCAAATAATTTGGCAGCCTCGTCAGCGGAGTTTAAGCTTCTTAATGATAGTGTGATGTCTAATAAGGAGCAGCTATCCTCAAACACCAGGTGGAACAAATCTTCGTCATCCACTAACAAAATTGAATCAATCATGTTTTTCTTCTTTTATTTTTATTTTCATTTTAGTACCTGCGTCTATTTTTTCACAGGTAAGTTTAAATCCATGTTCTTCGAGTATTGCAACACAAATATTAAGACCAAGCCCTTTTTCGTCTTCCCCGAATTCCTTTTTATTTGCGTACTTCTTGAGATGCTTTTCAAATTGCTTCTGTGTGAATCCTCTACCGTTATCCTCCACTACAATACTATCGGACTCAAGATATATTTTAACTGTCTTATCCTGACTGTCGTTGTATGTTAATCCATTTTTAATCAAATTCTCCACCGCATTGCAAAATAGAATTTCATTCACATCTAGGACTCCGAGATCTGAAATATTAACCTGTGAGCTGTAAGGATTTGTTGAAATGTATTTTGATATGAGCTCTTTAATATCAACCGTAGACTTATTTAGGACTACGTTCTGTTTAACTAAGTTAGTAAATTCATAGACGCTCTTGTAGACCCTCTGCGTGTGGTTCAATCCTTCCTTAACCATTTTCAGGGCACCTTCTATCTTTAGTCTCTGTATATCCTCAATGCTTAATCTCTTTTCCAGAGAACTAATTCCTCTTGGCATATAGGTATTAATACCCGAGTGCATATCGTGGCGAATTATTCTTGCAGCGTGCTCTAGATAGCTGTTCTTTTTATTGATCTCATTAAGCTGATCCTCAATTTCAACGTCTTGAACCTGTATTCTTTTTCTCTGAAGCACCACTGCAATCGCCAACCCTAAAAGAGCTAATCCACTTAATGCAATATAAAGATATCTTTTTAATTTGTCTTGCTCTATCTTTAATACATCGTTCTGAGTTATTAGATTTCCATTCTCGTCTTTAAGCTCTCCCCCGTCTAATGTTAAGTTAACAATGCTTTTTTCTTTTTCTAAAACAACTAATGTTTCTTTTTTAGATTCTATGACATCTTGATTAGCTCTGGCCTTAATTAAATTATCAATCTCTTGCCTTAGCTGTAAAATTTTATTGTCGATCTGGACTATTACTTTTTGTAAATCCTCTTTTGGCAAATTGTCATAACTCTGTGGAAGCTCAGACATAAATTTAACATCCTCCTCTAATAATTTAACATCAGCCTGGCTTAATTCTTCTTTTTGAGGTTCAAATATTTTTTCCGGTGCTACCCAACTCGGCGTTATCTTTTCTATGATGTCACCTATAATAGATTTTGATTCTAGAACTCTCTCATTAGCTAGAACCGAGTCTTTTCTAATCTCGTTAATCTCGGGATTAACCCATTTTGGATTAATTGTAAAGTCAGTCGTATCTTGAGAATAAGATTGGAAACTAACTAAAAGTATCAAAGATGCTAAATATTTTTTCATTCCTCTTCCTCTTTTTTGATTGTCATTTTACTTTTCCAAGCTTTTTTCTCTTTCATTTCACTGTCCTTCACACGTTTAACTTTTATTTCATTTCTAAATCTCCAAAATGCTTCTTCGCTTAACCCATACTTTAAAATGAAAGCTTGATATTTCAAATACTCTTTATCTGACATCCTTGCCATTACAATTCCAAAGTCATCTGTTGTCATGTAATAATGTGACAAATCCATAACATAGACCGTGCTATCGTCTGGATACAGTGTATAAATAATTGAAGGTCCTAGAGCCCAAGTCCATATGCTATCGTAAATGTCTTCGTTACACGTCCATCTTTCCAATAGAATATTAGATAGGCTATCGATGTAAGCATTCTGGTCAGATAGAGCAGTATTTAATCTCTCTATTTCCGCCTCATATTCTTTATTCTTCTTGGATGACTCCTTAATAGACTTTGAACTCTTTTCTAGCATTTCGTTTATTTTTTCAGATTGCTGAATTGTGAGTATGATAACTGAATCACCCTTAAAGATTGTCTTGATTGGATATTGAGCCGCGCCTGACAAGGACACCAACATAATACCGATTAAAAAAATTAGAATTCTCATTTCACTTTTATTTTCATTCTAGTTCCAATCTCGTTCTTCTCACAGGTAATTCCAAACCCATGTTCTTTTAAAATTGCAACACATATATTCAGGCCAAGTCCACTACCGCTTTCTTTTTGACCTTCCTTTCTAACATATGGTTTTGATAGGTGTTCGAAATCACTTTGAGTAATTCCTCTACCGTTATCCTGGATGAATATGGATCCATCTTCAAAATAGATCTTAACAAACTTAGAATCTGAGTCATTGTATTTCAGACCATTTCTTATAAGATTGTCCAGAGCAGTGCAGAATAGAGGCTCGTTTAAATCTACAGTTGGTAAGCTATCATCCAGTATTACCTGACTAACGTAGGCCGTGGATGAAAGATAATCCTTGAGTATATCCTTTACGTTGCACTCTGCCTTATTAAGGACCACATCTTTTTTTACTAGGTTTGTGAACTCATAAACACCTTTATAAACTTTCTGTGAATGTTTAAGACCTTCCTTGATCATTTTGAGAGGAGCCTCTATTTTTAGATCAGCTATGTTATCGGGGGATAACCTTCTTTCAAGTGAACTTATACCACGGGGCATGTATGTGTTAATGCCCGAGTGCATATCATGTCTTAATATCTTAGCAGCGTGTTCCAAATAGGTATTCTTCCTATCTAGTTCCATCGATTGCTCCATGATCTTTGTAACGTCCTGTCTAATAGAGGAGAATCCAATTAATTTACCAAACTCATCGAAATTAGCAGAGATGTAGGTATCGACCCAGTAATAGCTTCCGTCTTTTGCTTTGTTACAAACAACGTCGTTCCAAACCTCACCTCTTAGTACCTTCTCGTACATCTTGCCCCAGTATCCTTGGGATTGCATGTCAGAATTGACTATGCTGTGATCTTTACCTATGACCTCGTGTAGCTTCCACCCGGATATCTTTTCGAATTTTTCATTGACATATGTTATTCTTCCTCTTTCATCAGTTTCGGATAGAATTACAGCTTTGTCTATAAATTCTTGATTTCTTGTTATTTTCCTGGAGGTATACATTTTTCATAAATACACCCAGTATTCACGAATTGGTTTTTCATGTACTGGCTGGTTATAGTATTTATCCAATCCCCTAGGGTAACCCGGGCTGAAGTTGTAAAAAAATATCAAACTTTTTCTACCCAGAATTGAACCATGCCTTTATCTATTATACTAGGCTCTGATGTTATCATCGATCCTTCCCCTTCTTGACCTCTTAATCGGTATAAATTACCATCAATTAAAATCTTAGATCCTGGTTTTAGTGTTATGGGTACAGCTAGAATTCTGCCATCTGAGGTTACCTTTTGTGCAGAAACGTCTTTTGGTATGAATCCTATTTTAACCTCTTTGATCGAGGGGATGTTTTTTATCTTCTGAGCTTTCTGAATGTCCAGTATATTTATTATGGAATCAACCTTTCCCATTGTTGGAAAATCTTTAGAGACATAGCCAACTATAACACCAATGTCAGATCCAACCGCTATCGTTTTTCTATTATCGTCCTTTTTTTCTATCGGGACGAATTTCTTTTTTTCAGTTTTACCAAGCTGTATCGTTTCACCTCTTGCTTGCATTTCTATCTTTGCGGATATCTCTTTTAGATCATCTTCTGTTAGATCTATGACCATTTCAAAGTTTTCTCCATATGGATAAGACTTCCTTGTGTTTTTGTGGAATTCAAGATCACTGTCTTTGGACACCAGTCTAGCATATTTGTAAAGAAGTCCCATTCCTTCCGGACCCGATGGCAGATAGTAGAAGGTTACTCCATTGTTATCTACCGACAAGCCATAAACTCCATCATTAGGAGGGTACCATTTACCAGCCCCATCTTCCTTGTTTTTAAAATTCCTAATGAAGGGATAGTAGTATTTACCATCTATGTAAACCGAGATCTTACCGAGATACATTAGATCGTTTCCTATTGGTGCTATATAGTCCTCCAGAGTTTTACTTCTCGTCATTTCATAAAGGCACTCTGTTATAAGCTTATAGAAAACATCTTCTGAGAAATTTATCATTTTTAGGAATTCTGAATTCTCTATGATGTTACCTGATTCATCTTTCACATAGGACATTTCCCATCCATAGGGATTTGATTTTGAATGTCTAACTATTCTGGATTCTCTTTGTGATGCCTCGGGTGAAGATCTTTCTTTCCAGTGTTCAGTGAATCTTATCTCGTCCAATCTTTTAGCAAACGATTCAAAAAGGTGTAATCTCATTTTATTCCATTTAATTCTGATCTATATATCAGATAATACAGGGACAAAAACAAAGCCCAATAAACTTGGGCTTTATTCGTAATACAATTTTGGGTCTTAGGATTTGCTTTTAATTATTAGCTCACCAAGAACCTCTATGATTCCCATGACTTTCTGAAACTCTACCTGTTTCATCGATATATCGCCAGATAGACCAGAGTTAAGCTTTTTAAGATTAGCATCTAGCTCTTTTTGGAATTTTTTCTCATCAAACTTACCTTCTGCTGCTTTTTTGTAATAAGGCAGCTTTGGGTTAAAGTGATGGAAAGTTAGCATAGCAGGTCCTCCTTTTTCTTTAGCAGCTTCTGCTATTTTAGTAGCACCAGCAAGTCTAGCCTTTGCGAATTCCTGGAAGTCCATCGATGATTCTGACTCGTTTAATAAAAAGTCAGCGTATTCTTTTATTAGCCTTTCCATTACTTAAGTAAGTTATAGTATTCTTTAAAGTGCTTGATTCTATCAGGAAGTCCGATAGTTCCACCGTTAACTCTTTTAGTTACTGCAGTTACTGTAGCATCATCAGCTCCTTTGTCACAAATTGACCAAAGTTTATTGGAATCAAAGAAGAATGCAGCTGAGGCCAATGGGTACTTAGTAGCAACTAGATCGGGATTAGCAACGGTGTCCTCACCGATGAACTTTGCGAAGTTAGTGTAGTTTTGTTTTCCTGTCAATTGGATGTAACCTCTTCCACGGAATTTGTAACCTTCCCCTGTTGACTCGTCGCCATTACCCATTCTGCCACCATAAACACGGGAAGCGATCTTTTCTGGGTTTCTAGCATAAGACTCGTTTAGATTACCTGGGAAATACTTGGGAAATATTTTCTTTAGTCCATCAGCTGAGTAGTTTAGGTTTTCCTGCACGGCTTTAAATCCGCCTGACTCGTGACCACACTGTGCGAGGAAGTGAGCAAGCCTCAAAGGATTGGTAATATTGAATTTCTTTGCTGTGTCTGGTATCTGAGCAATAACAGCATCAGGGATGTGACCCTTTAGCGCTGCTAGTTTGAAGTCACTTGCGGGGACGCTTGTTGCAGCTGCCTCGGCAACTGGTGTTTCTATAGGACCTAATCCTAGTCTTTGGAAAGTAGCAGGGCCGGCTATGCCGTCTGCTGATAGACCAGTTTTAGCCTGCCATTCTTTTAGAGCTTTTTCTGTACCCGGGCCGAAGTTTCCGTCAGCTCCTATCCCTAGTGCTGTCTGAAGCTTAGCAACATCGGGACCTTTAGAACCTAATTTTAATAACATAGTTTTAAATATTTTTTCTATATTTATCCTAAAAAATTTTTTTAAAGCGGAATTTTATCTTATGTTAGCGTAAAATCATTACTTATGAATTCAATTGGAAGAAAAAGATTATTTTTCAAATGGCTAAAATCCTGGCGAAATGTTAAAAGATTAATCACAGGTCATCAGTTTGAAGTAACTGACGAGGATAGGATTATGATTAGAGCTGTCAAAGCCATGTTAAAAAGAGAAGATATTAGAATCTTTTATTCTCCTCTTTCCCACTCTATCTATATGCAAACTCCAGATCACAAATACACGATCATATTCAACGAGTTCGAGATCAGGGTGGCAAATCATAGGCTTTTTCTTTCCACCAAGATAAATTCAAAAACCGGTGACAACCTTATGAAGATGGGTAGGGAAAGAATAGAGCGAGAGATGAAGTCCGTTGAAGCAGAGGTGAGGAAGAATGAATTCAAATTTCTGCAAGACCTCACAAAATTCTTAGAGACAGATGAAGAAAACAGTAAATAGTTTTAAAAGAATAGCCATCATAGCACACGATGGCAAGAAAGCTCAAATGGTTTCTTTTATCATGCATCATTTGGATTTCTTTGGTAGAGAAAATTTAGTGATACATGCCACAGGAACTACTGGTAAACACGTGGAGGAAGCCGGAGTAAAAGTAAACAAGCTCCTATCTGGACCACTCGGAGGCGATGCACAGATAGCACAGATGGTTTCTCTAAAGGAATTGGACATGGTTATATTCTTTAGAGATCCGCTTGGTATGCACCCTCACGAGCCAGATGTACAGATGTTAATGAGACTTTGTGATGTTCATGACATTCCATTAGCAACAAATCCAAGCACAGCAAAATTATTGATACAAAATCTAATTTAGCAAGAACTTTCAGAATTTTTTTTGTATAATATAGTAATGAAAGCCTTCCAAAAACCATCCCAAGCAATAAAAGAAACTAAAGAGAATCTTATAAACTACGGATATGTGGTTAAAACAGAAAGGTGGCAGGGAATACCTTCGCCAGATGATATGTTTGAGTTACTAGGACATTCTCTAAGATTTGTAATACCTGAAACAGAAGCTGAGCTTATTGAAGAGGTAAAGCCGAATCTTCCTTGGGCCAAAGAACATTTTCTGGAAAGGGTAAGCGGCCAACCTCTAAATCCACCGCCATCCCACGTCAACTGGCCATTTGCACAAAAGAACAACGAGCAGTTTGGTGGCAATGAGAAATTTAGTCACACCTACCCAGAGAGGATCTGGCCTAAATATGCTTCAGTGCATCCCAATAGCATCATGTCTGGTATTAGATATGAGTATGGTGATTTTAATGATGTGGTGGATCTTTTTGTACGTGAGCCTTATACAAGACAGGGATTTCTACCAATCTGGTTCCCTGAGGACACTGGATCAGCACACGGTGAAAGAGTTCCTTGCACCATAGGCTATCACTTTATCAGGAGAGGTGATTTTATGCACATAGTTTACTATATTAGATCCTGTGATTATATTAGACACTTCAGAGACGATATCTATCTAGCCTGCATGAAGCTCTATTGGCTTTTAGAAAGACTAAGAGAAAGAGATATGGAAACATGGAAGGATGTGAAACCCGGATGGTACACCATGCACATAACATCCCTGCACTGTTTCAATAAAGAAAAAGGAATATTAAAGCAAGCCAGACTATGATCCAAAAAATTAAGAGATTACTGAGAATTGAATCAAAAGGTGATGTCTTCATGAGGCACCTTATCGACCTAGAGAGAGAAACCCCAAATAACTACCAATTCGGTTCTCTATTAAGAGGAAAGATAAAAAGCTATAAGAGAGGGGAGATTGATCTGAATAAAAATAAAAGAAATTTTAGTCACTAATTTTTAATACCATGATAGAAGAATACAAGACACAATTAAAAGAGGTAGTAGAGCCTAGCGAAGGTGTAATGACTTCATATAAGAAGTTATACAAAAGAAACCAAAGTAAATGGATGAGAAGATCTAAGCTTGAGGTAGCTGATTTAGATAAAGAATTCGGCTGGGATGGTAAAAATTACATACTAGAAGGAGCAATAGATTCTTTAAATATGATAATCAAAGAGACAGAATCAAATAAATACTACCGAGTACACATCGACTTGGTTACCCACGCCTTCGGATTGGCTTAATAGAATGCTTAAATTTAGAATACAGACTAACGATCCAAAAACCCATATAGAAGCTTGCTCTATAGTGGATTATTTCAGATGCAAGATCCTAGATGAAAAAATAGGGGAGAGCGGAGAAACCTTTTACGGAGAATTCTTTCTAGAGGGAAACGAGGAGTGCTTTGAAATATTTTCAGGATTCCCTGGTATTTCTACATTTATGGATCCAACAAATACCGTTAGATGATCTATTTTTCATAGAATTCTAAATATATATTTAGGATTTTTCCGTAAAAATAAGATTTAAAAATGGCTGATAATAGGGACAACCCGGCTTTAATGAGACAGATTCTAGATGAGCTCCAAAGAATGGGGAATAAAATACCAGGTGGTGAGCTAAAGATCTTAGAAAAAAGCATTGATGAGATGAGGGAGTCTCAAAAGTCAATGAAGGAGGATCTTTCCGAATTGAAAAAGAAACTCCTCGATCCAAACGATGGGGTTATAGTTAGGGTTAACGAGAACACAAAATTTAGGATTCAGGAGGAGGATAGATTTGAGGACTACATGAAGATTAATGTGGATGTTCAGGATCTTAAAAAGTGGCAGAGTGGAATTAATAAAGCGATGTGGATCATATTTGGTGCCCTAATAGCAATAGCAGTAAAAGTTATATTTAGCGGCGCCGTTTAAAAAAATCGGTGTTATGAAAGAAGAAGAAAGTTATTCTCTAGATTATCTTCTAGATTTAACAAAAACGGACAGAGACACATTCTGGAAAATGCTTTACGATTCGGTCAAGAAGGCTATAGATGACTGTGAAGACACCGCAGTTATATTCCAGGTATCGTCTGACACACTAGATGGCGAGGAAATCACATCCATATCTCTGGATGAAGGTCAATTTGAAACTCTTCTCGAAAATTATCTGCATTACTCTGAGAAAAAAGAGGACTATGAAAAATGCATAGAGATAAAATCTGTTTTGGAGGAGTATAAAGAAACCAAAAAATTCAAGGGTTGGAAATAGATTAGTTGGCTATACATCTGCCAAAAAATATATAAAGCATGGTGAAGGACCAAGATAGAAAGAAATACACTAATTCCCTAGCTTTATTTACTGATATAAGCAGAAGTAAAGGCAAGGGAATATCAATCTCTGCTATAGAGGAGTGCATAAAATCTATGGAATATTTTGAGGAGTATGAGAAATGTTTAATTTTAAAGGAAATTCTAGACAGTAAAAAAAATGTTTGATATAGAGAAGATAAATCGAAGAATATTCGAGAACACCATATTAACCATGAAAAAGTACGGACCCCGGGAATTCACTGAATTCTATTCAAAGGGGGTCTTTCAAAAAAGGAAGTCTATAAAAAAAGCTTTACTAGAGTATTATGAATCCACTGAGGAGTTTGAAAAGTGCAAATTTGTTGTGGATTTTTTTAAAGATCTAGAGCTAACACTATACTCGTCAGAGAAACAAAAATAAGAAACGCATCTAAAAATATAAAAATTAAAAAAAAATGGAAATGGACATTAAAACAATGGAGGGTGAAGATAACAACCCAGCTTTGGAGACAAAAAAATTAACACAGGCGGAATGGTGCTTCCAGTTCGATGGCGAGGAGCCAATTATATTTGCATGGAGCAAGGAAGAGGGTGACGTTGGAGATTTCGTCTTGAATATCCCAGCAATAGAGGGAACCGCTGCAACCTTTAAATGTCCCAGAAGTGGCAAGAGTTTCTCTATCTTAGTTAGAGAAATGAGTGACGAAACAAAGGCAGACAGAGATAGAATGATGTCTGAACAAGGACAATAAGAAAAAGAATATCTGGAAAGTGCGTTATTTAACGCACTTTTTTTGTTTATTTTGGTTGGGTATATAGTTAAATATGAAAAGCTCTTATTATTTAACGGTAGACGTTACTTCCAATAAAAAAGGAAGCGATGAATCATTAGATCAAATCATAGACTCGCTGGATAAGAATTCAAAATCTAGCGACCTACTAGAACCAATACTAGATACCATCTCTCTTAATTTTCAGAACTATGTTTATATAGGTATAGAGGATGAGGAATTTCCTGTCAATTACTCCGATCAAATAGAGGAGATATGCGATCTTCTAGATGAATTTTTACCAGGAGGCTGTACTATAGACTCGAGAATAGAATGGGGATCTGATGTTGACGATTACAACCTACTCTGGTTTAAGACAAAGGACGGGTGGGAATTCTCAGAGATAGAGAACGACATGAAAAACTACGGTGAGAAGGACTGGGACGACGATGACGACGAAGAGGAAAGAGAATCCTATTGGTGAAAAACACCAACTCCAGTATCAGAGATAACTAGACTATCGTTTCTGTCTACAACCACATACTCATACTCTTTAAGGCCGAAGAAATTCAAATGAGACAATACATCTTTTGGACTGAACTTTTTACAAGAGTAAATGTCAAATTGGAAATCTCCGGGTGTTGTTGAATCCCATATATGGATCGAGGCATGGGACGTTGAAAGAACTATAGTTCCTGTTATCCCCTCGTTTCCTGGATGATCACAATAGACGGAATTAGGACCTGCTAGGACCTCCATCTCTACTTTGTGAACTAGATCGATAAGCCACTGGTCTAATACTTCAGTGCTCTTTGTTGGATTAGTAATTTTGCCCTTTACTAATAGGTGCTGATGAAAAGGTTTGAATGACATTTTTAATTTTTTTGATAAATACTTTATTATGAAAAAATCTATACTATTTATCTTTTTATTTTTTGTACCTTTTTTAGCTCTAACCCAGATTTTGCAGTGGGATACGGTTATTTATAATAAAGGGTATGCCTCTTATTTTTCCAATAAGTACAGAAATCCTGTGATGGTAACTTATAAGCTTTACAAAGGAGGTGGGCCTTGCAAAAGGGATAAATTCTCTTTTAAGAATGATCTTAAAATACCAGCTGCAACTACTAAGGAATATCTAAAGAGCGGGTATGATAAAGGGCATCTAGCCAATGCTGAAGACTTTGCATTTAACTGTGAGCTTGATGAATTAACTTTCAGATATTACAATTGTGTCCCACAGAGGCCTGAACTAAATAGGGGCATATGGAAAGTAACCGAGGAAGAGATAAGAAAAGCATCACAGACAGATTCACTTCTTGTCATTTGCATAAATGAGTTTAGATCTAACTACGGCATGATGGGGGGAGTTTCAGTCCCCAGTGATTGCATAAAAATAGCAAGATCCCTTTCTAATGGGCAGACCTATGTTTGCAGATCCTTCACAAACTCTAGCAAACCTGTTCAGTTTGAACTACCTAAAAATTATCTAGAAACATATTATCATCTTAGTTTTTCAGATTTAAGACGGAAACTTAAATTAGTTTTGCACTAATATTAAAAAAGATGAGAATAGTAGCTATATCAGATACACACACTAAGGAAAGAGAAGCCTTTATTCCCGACGGTGACGTTCTTGTGCATGCTGGCGATTTCACATACAGGGGTAGAAAGGACGAGATAGAGGATTTCCTTGATTGGTTTTTAGATCTTCCACATAAGCACAAGGTTCTTATAGCTGGGAATCATGACGTTACTTTGGATCCTTATATTAGAGGATCTAGACAAAGCTTCTTCGGAGAGAATGACGATTCCCACTGGATACATCGGGATTTCTTTGATAGGATAAGAAAAAGTGAAAATGTTCATTATTTGGACAATTCAGGTGTTACCATAGAGGGATTGAATTTTTGGGGATCTGCTGCTACACCTACGTTTGGTCACGGCTGGGCATTTAATTATGATAGAGGACCCGCGATAGACTCTATCTGGGAAAAAATACCAGAGAATACAGATATTCTTATAACTCACGGTCCTCCTTTCGGTGTTTTAGACTCAGTTAAATACGGGTCAACGATTGGGGTCGGTTGTAGCAATTTATCAGGTAGAATTTCAGAAAGAAACGTAAAAGTTCATTTCTTTGGTCATATACATGAATCTTATGGACATAGCGAGATTAACGGAGTTCATTATTTTAACTGTTGTTTCCTTGATGACGAGTATTACTCATCAAATACACCCTGGATGGTTGACATCGAAGAAGGTAATGTATCAAAGTGGTCCAATAGGATTTGAAAATAAAATAGATATATAATAAAACAAAAAAAGAAATTAACATGGGAAAAGTTTTAACTTTCAAAGATTTTTCAAAAAGCAATCACGTAGGCGCTGCATTAGAAGGCCACACACCAGACACGGATCTTAAACATTATATGTTTTTCCAGAATCTTATGACCATCAAGCATTACTTGGAGGAAATAATGAGCATGGATAAGAAAAAAGTCGATGAGCTATTATCCAATGGTCACGATTGGGCGGTTGATCACTTGTCCACATCCACCGATGATATTGCAGAGGTGACGAACTGGTTAAGAGGAGAAATCGAAATGGGCGGTGGTTCTGAAGAGACCGGAATGGATTTTCTAGCTAAATTTAACTTGGATACAGAAAAAGGTGAAATTATAGACACCGAGACAGGTGAAGTAGTATCTAGAGGATCTGATGACGACAAGACAGAGCTTGATATGATCGATGACGAAAAAGACAACGATGAAGACGAAAAAGAAGACGAAGGGGAAGGCGAAGAAGGAGACGAAGAGTAAATTTACTCCTTGGGGGAACCTTTACTCCTACGATAACTACGTCACATCTATAAAAAGATTAATTCTGGAATCTCCAGATAATAAAGAACAAGAACCGGATTAATATCCGGTTTTTTTATTGGAATAAAAACAGGGAATAGATCTATGATTATTTATGAAAACAAAATTTACAGACTCATTTTTTGATAGCTTTGAACGGATGATAAACCGTCAGAGATGGTATTGGAAAACTTGGGACTTGCTTCGTTATGACATCCCAAATTTTTTCCGCAATCTATGGTTGTTCCGCAAGAACTTATGGAATCACACTTGGTATAATGGGGATGGTTCTATCTTACCTTGGGTAAAAACTGTGGTTGATGACATGGCCTGGAAAATTGAGACGCGTGGTCATGAGGTAGACGAAAGCCGTATGAAGAAAGTTGCTAAGATGAAACGTCTGTCGTATCTTATTGAAGTTTGCGTTAACGACTCGTTCATCGAGGAGGCTGAAAAGGAATTGGGTATTGAAATGATTTTACACGAGTGGGAGTTTGTGCCGGTCGAAGGTCGAGAGGACTCGTATGAACTATTGGATAAAGACACCCCTGAAGAAAAGGAGCATAATCATAAAATATTGGAAAGGTCTCACCAAATTCAAAAAGAATATTGGGAAGAACTTTGTTACATCATCAAGGGGCCTGACTATGACTCAATCCGAGAATCTGGTGAAGATTTCTATGAAAAATTAGATGGAACTGACATTAGAGGTTGGTGGGATTAAATAAAAAAATGAAATGAATAATTGGATACAAGGCATACTCTGGGGAATAATAGCCCAGATATCAACATTCTATCAGTTCCAGGGGCCGATTAAGTACCAGTGGATGAGAGACCACATTTGGGTTCTTTGGTTATGTGGTATACCCATTTCTTTTTTCTATATGACTTCTGTTCGACATCTTATAGCTGCTTTTAACGGAGAGCTTTGGCCTAGTCGACTAATAGGATTTGTGATTGGGGTTTTCGTGTATACATTCATGTCAATAGCAATGTTTGACGAGCCACTAAAGACCAAAACGATAGTTTGTTTGGGGCTTTCATTCGTAATACTGGGAATACAATTATTCTGGAAATAATACCGTTAAAATGGAAACATCACTAGAAACATTAGAAAGGTCAATCCGTAAGATGATGGAAGACCTTAGAATGACAAAGGAAAAGAACGGGTATGATTTCGTTTCTCTGCTTAATTTAATGGAGATTGTAAAAGAGATATCCAGACTTAGAGAGAAGGAAATAAAAGATCTAAATGAAGCTTTTAAGACCGGTATAGAAATAGGTCCATCGGGTGAAAGAATCGATTATTATAGCGAGATATTTAAAGAAAAGAACTAATGAAAGATAACGAAACATATACGATTAGGGCTAAAAGTCCTAAGAAAGAAGAGCTGACCGATATAAACGTTGAAATTCTAAGAGAAGGTGGGATGGTTATGAGATCAACCTGGATCTGTATGACAAAAGATCTTGGTGTTCATAACAATGCTTTTGGCGGTATAGTTCTTTCCCACGTTGATGAGATAGCAGCTTTTTTTGCAGCTGAAATATGCGATACACCTTTTATGGTAACTAGATCTTTATCATCAGAATTTCTGATTCCTATGAAGGTTGGGAATGTAATTAAGACCTACTGTGGTATAGAATCCATAGGCAACACATCCATAACTGTCCTAATAGAAATGAGAAAGTATAATCTCAGAAGCGAGGCAGAGGTAGTCTGTGTTAGAGCTAAGGCCACTTTTGTTAGAATAGACGAGGAGGGATTAGCCATACCCATTGCTAGTGAAATAAAAACAAAGTATGATTCCAGAGTTAAGAAATAGAAATGCACAATATAAAACACGAAGAATATCTGGATCTTATAGAAAAGTGCAAGTCTGGATGTAGGAACTCGCAGGAGAGATTACATAGTATAATTAAAAACCCGGTCTACTCTATATGCCGAAAATATTCAGGTGACGATATGGAGGCTGAGGATATTGCACAGGAGTGCTTCGTCAGAGTGTTTACAAAGCTGGAAGATTATAGGGGAGAAGGACCCTTTCAAGGATGGGTGAGAAGAATAGCAGTCAATCTTTCTATCAACGAGTACAGGAGGAGAAGAAAATTAGGAATAACTGACGACATCGATAGCAAATGGGATATCCAGGACGATTCTTTTGGGAAGATGGATCCGGAGTACACAAAGGAGGAAATGGATGAATTCGTGGAGGCTTTACCAAGAGGTTATAAGGAAATATTTAAACTTTATTTCATAGATGGGTATAAGCACAAAGAGATAGCTGAGATGCTAGGAATATCAATAAACACATCTAAAACACAGCTTCTAAGGGGTAGACTTGCCATAAAAAGAAGTATGGAGGAGAAAGGATATAGGTTTAACTAGAAATTCTTATTTAATGAGGAAAGTAATTATTAAGATACAATCAAAGGCTTTAGGAGACATAATAGGCGCAATGAGCGTAATAGAGGCATACAGAGATAAGAACTCGTATGATGTTTCGGTCATGGCGGGCATTGATTCTAAATTTTTCAAAGAGAGTTATCCAGATATAAAAATTCTACCGTATGATGGAGAACCCGCTTTCTACCCAGTCACCGAGGAGTGGTTTTTTGGAGGCGAGGTTTACAGTGAATTTAAAAGGATATTTTACGAGTTTGACAAGCCACTAATGCAGGGGTATGCAGACCAACTGGGTGTTAACATCTGGGATAGGCCCAAGATAGACCTAACGGAAATAGAAAGGCCAATCAAGTCCAGATATGCTTGCTTCTCCATGCATTCCACTGCACAGTGCAAACACTGGAATTATCCCGGCGGATGGGACAGTCTATGTAGGATGCTACGCAAATCTGGTATAACACCGGTTTGCATAGACAGATACGAGAAATTTGGGACTGAAGGTGAATGGAACGAGACACCCAAGTCCTGCGTCAAAAGGCACGGAATGGATTTATCCGAAATGACGGGCTATATCAGCCACTGTGATTTTTTCATAGGGCTTAGCAGCGGTCTTTCCTGGGTTGCTCACGCTTTAGGTAAACCTGTTGTTATGATTTCAGGAGTGACGTCGGAGGACAATGAATTCTCTGAAAACACAATTAGAATAATCAATAAGGAAGTTTGCAATGGATGTATCAACAGGAAAGAAAACACATTCGACTCAAACGATTGGTTCTGGTGTCCTGCTCACAAGGGAACAACCAGGCAGTTTGAGTGTACAAAGGCAATAACTCCGGAGTCTGTTTTCGAGTGTATAAAACAATTAATATAATAGTATGAAAAAGAAAAGAATGGAACTTCTGAATTCAGAAGGGGCTATATTGGTTGCTGAAAAAAAGGTATCGTATACCATAAGGGACCAATTCAAACAGGTTATAGCTGAGCTTAATGAGAAAGACATGCAGGATTTTATACACGGAGATATGAGACTAATTGACTCAGAGGGAAGAGATTTTAAATACTCCGAATATCCGGGTTCTATGAAACCAGATCTAAAACAGCTTGATGAATTTATAGGTATAGAAACTAAAGGAAAAACATATTAAGATGAAAAATAAAAAAATAAGAGACTTCGAGATTGGAGACATTTTAGTTACTAGTAGTGAGCCAATGGATCCTAGAGAAGAACTAAATTCCTTTTCTCATTGCCAATGGTCTGTCCTTGCTAATGATGAGTTTGCTCCAGCCCTTTCTACTGTGAAGAGATTACCAGCTGGACTGTACGAGATAATATGGAATCAATCCATGGGTCAAAACACATTCAAGAAGCAGTCTATGAATATAGACGAGCTTTACCATCTACCATCCCCTGAGATACAATCCATCCTGGACGACATCCAAACTTTTTGGGATAAAAGGGAAGACTATAGAAAGTATAACTTCGTTCATAAAAGAGGCATTCTTCTATGGGGAGAACCCGGATGTGGTAAATCGGGAATCATTCAGCTCTGCGTTAAGAGTCTGATAGAAAAAGAGGGTGGAATAGTGATCAATATAAAGGACGAGGACGATTTTAGATTCTATGTTGATACCATACCAACACTAAGAAAAGTTGAACCCGAGAGGCCCCTGATTGTTATTCTGGAGGACATTGATGCCTTGGCCGGTGAGGATCGCTATTCAACCACCAAGCTTCTGAATGTCCTTGATGGCGTTAAGCAAATAGAGAACGTTGTCTATATAGCAACTACAAACTACCCAGAAAAGCTAGAGGAAAGAATTAGCAATAGACCATCCAGATTCGATAGAAGATTTGAGGTTCATATGCCTTCAGCGGAGATAAGGGAATCCTACCTTAAAAAGAAACTTTCACCGGAGGATCTGGATAAAATTAATATAAAAGAATGGGTCGATCTCTCAGAAGGTATGTCACTTTCACACCTAAAGGAACTAGTGGTTTCTGTTATAGTAATGGGAAAGAGCTTTGAGGATGCTAAGAATTCTTTGATCGATATGAAGGAATCACCAAAGATAAAAAAGAAAACCCCTAAAATAGGTCTTGTGACTAAAAGATGATGGACAAGAAAACGGAAAAATTCATTGCATTTGTGAAAGACGAGTGCAAGAAGAATGGAGTTATTTTTAAGCCCTATAAGAGGTCTTATATTAAATTGACCAATGATATAAAATGCGGTGGGTATTTCGATGATGGATCTGATCCAGAATCACGAAAAGCAACACTAGCATTCGCTCAGGGTAGACCTGATTTTATAGAACTCATGGTTCATGAATATTGCCACATGACCCAATGGATCGATGGTATAGAGCTTTGGGAAGTGTGCGCGGATTCAATGTCAATCATAGATGAGTGGCTGTCTGGTGTGGATCACCCAAAGAAGCTTATTGATTCTGCTATAAACAATTCGAGAGATCTCGAATTGGATAATGAAAAGAGAGCTGCTGAAATCTTTAGAAAATGGGATCTGCCCGTTGATGTGGATCTCTATATCAAGAAGGCCAATGCTTATGTCCATTTCTACAACTACATGAAGATAAGCAGAAAATGGTCTTCTCCGGGGAATTCACCATACACGAATAAGAATATAATGGAAGCTATGTCTTCTAAATTTGATATGAATTACGCAGAGCTTCCTAAAGAATTAGCTGATCTATACAAGAAAGAAAATATTTAAAATGGCAAAAACAAAAAGACAAATTTTAAACGATCTTCTCTCTCCTATAGTTGATAATAGAAGAAGCGGTAAGACCACCTTATTAAAAATGGGAGTGGATAATTACGATAAGCCATTTGCCCTTATAGCTAGGAGCATAGATTCAGGCAAGGAGATAACAAGAAATCCAAACTGCCTTGTTATTACACCAAATTCTTTAGATGCACTAAAAGGATTTAAAGGACCCATTATTTACGACCAGGAGTTCTTCTATGACTATGTACAACAAGTGCTAGAGGAGATAGACGAAAAGTGTATATTGAAATGAACCCGATTAGATTAGAATATTGGCAGTTTCTTAGAGACAATCCAGGATCCACTATAACATTTAGTGAATGGAGATCTGTGAGAGAATCCAAGATCCGGGAGGAAGAAGAGAATCCATACTCTCCATATTGCTCAGAGTGCTCTGCTTGCGGTGAAGAAGGATGCTGCTCAGCATTAATGTGTAAAATGTCTGAAAATGGTGACTACTGCGGGAGCTATCTAAAAGATCTAAAATATGGATACTCCGTTCATAACGAACTTTTGGAAATGCTGGAAGACGATTCAAAATACAAAAAGAAGATAGATGAGATTCTGGATAGAAATTTTGACAGATTCTACACAGCCGAAACTAAAGTAGATAATCTGGAAAAAGAATAGGATCGCAATCGAGATAAAATAGGGCAACAGGTAGAACAAGAAACACCAAAAAGAAAAATAATAGTATGACAACAGTAAAAATTAAAAGTGGTGATTGGGAGGTTGAAGCTTCAACTACCAGGCATTTTGAATATCCATCAGATACTCGTGGTTTTATAACATCAGCAATTGATTCAGCGGTTAAGAATTATATTGAACCAAAGTCGTCAATCAAACAATCTGATTTAGATATTAGAGACAACCAAATTATGCTATTAAAAGAAGATTTGGAAGTCGTGCATATGTACTTGGATGGACTTAGAATAGAGAGAAAGGACGAAAGCGGTGAGATCTATTCTATAGTGGGTAGAATCAAAGAGTTGGAGAAGAGATTTTTCAGAACTTTATCCGAGGTTGAATCTTCCTATTTGAAGATACAGGATAAAATGATCAAGCCAGAGCTAATTGATGATTTATTGTCTGCTCAAAGGGGTAACTGTTATGTTGCTGTATTAAATAAATGTAGAGACGAAGAAATAGCTAAAGCAGCAGGTAATGCGCCAGAGCCAGGCGGGGATTGGAAAAAATATTATCTACAAGATAATAACTCAACTGAAACGATAGAATCACTGGATGATCTTAAAAGAGACCCGGACCAAGAGATAGAATTAACAACAGACGCAGAATAAAGGATAGGTAATGTCAGGGGGTTTTTTTGATTACAAGCAGTGGGAGATATCCCAGATTGCAGATTCTATCGGGAGAATAATAGAGAAAAGCGGGCGAAAGAAGACCAAAGAGGAATTGAAAGACGAGAGCTGGAGAGGTCCAGATTGGTATGAGCAGTACCCGGAAGATCTCTACCACCATAAATATCCAGATGAGGTGATAGAGAAATTCAAAGAAGGTCTTAATATCATAAGACAAGCTCAGATATATGCTCAGAGAATAGATTGGTTGGTGTCAGGTGATGATGGAAATGAATCTTTTCTAAGTAGGCTAGAAAGTGATTTGAACGAATTAAATAAAAAGATAGAAAATGGGAATGAATAAAGGATTATTGGACTTCAGTAGAAGTGAGGATGAAATGGAAAGGATCAAGCTTATTCTTGATTTGGGATCTGAGCACACGAATAAAGAAGTGGAAGCAATGTCTGAGAGGGTAAGAGTTATCTTTGCCTATAGAGCAGAGTTAGCTCAAAAGATCATAGAGAATAAGCACAATAGTGACCCTGAGATAGATTCTGTTCTGGTTCACATGATAGAACACTATAACGAGATGGTCAGGGACATCTTAGCTCTTTAATAATTAACATCGGGAATTCTACGGAATCCCTTTATACATTTACAAGAAATATGGAAACTAGAAAGTACAGGATCTACCTAGACGACGTCAGAACACCACTACCAAATCCAACAACCCATAACGTTCCAGAGTGGACAGTGGTTAGAAGCTATGAGGAGTTTGTAGAGAAAGTAACCGA
>JACCEB010694200.1_pt1 | contig 27951 bp, 27 predicted proteins | sample 7454761 | NCBI WGS metagenome assembly JACCEB01 (sample SAMN15323454, study PRJNA562643) | freshwater metagenome | isolation source: river surface water | place: USA:Blue River Watershed | collected 2017-08-18
GCGGTCACCGAGGAACACCTCCAGCAGCTGCGTCGCTTCAGCCAGCGCCTGCTCGTCTTCCTCGACTCCGACGCCGCCGGCCAGAAGGCCGCGCTGCGCCTGCTGCCCATCGGCCTGCGCGAAGGCCTCGACATCCGGTTCCTGTCGCTGTCCGGCGGCAAGGATCCCGACGAATACTTCGCGACGCATTCCGCCGAGGCTTGGCCCGCGCTGGTCCTGACCGCGCGTAGCGCGATGCAGTTCTGCGTCCAGTCCATCATCCCCGAAGGCACCAGCAACATGCCGCTCGCGCAGCGTCTCGCGTTGCTCGAAACGCTCTTTCCGATCGTCGAACAGGCCGGGGCCGAGGAGATCGTCCGCGAAGCCCTGAACGAAGCCGCCCGGCACGCCGGCATCGGCATCCGCGAGATGCACATGGCCTACGAACGCCACCTGGCGACGGTCGCCGCCCAGCGCCCCGCCGCCCAACTCGGCCGGGCCGAACCGGTCGAGGTCCCGCCTGTCAAGGGGGGGGGCTTGACAACCCCGGAGGAAGACCTGATATTGCTCCTTCTCCGGCATGAATCGTTCTTCCTTCCAATCGCCCAAGCGTTGCCGCTGGAATGGATCGAGCAAGCCGGCCGCGGAGGCAGCCTCCTGATGGCCCTCCTGAACGAAGCCGTCCACGGACACTTCCACGGCGTCCGCGAGGCGATCAATGCGCTGGACGACGACCTGCGCGTTGAAGCCGCCCGCCTTTCGTCCGTCCCCCAGGTGGACACCGACAAGCACGAGGAACTCCTCCTCCGCGCCAACAGCATCCTCAAGGCCTTCCATCAGCGGCAGCTCCAAGGGCAGACCCGCCGACTGGATTCGCTGATCGCCTCGACGCCGCGCGAAGACGTCGCCGCCCTCAATGCCCTGCAGGCCCAGAAGATCGCGCTGCGCAAGGCCCACACGACGCCCCCCACCCTTTCCTAAACTCCATGCCCGACAAGAACGCCAAAAAGTCCACGAGCAAAGCCGCCAAAGCCCCCGCGAAAGCGACTCCGGTCAAAGCCAAGGCCCCGGTGAAGCCCGCCCCGAAGGTCGTCGCCAAAGCGACGAAGCCGGCCGCCAAAGCCCCGGCCAAGGCCGTTGTCGCGCCTAAGGCCCCTGCCGCCAAAGCCCCCGCGAAGGCCCCGGTCGCCGCCAAGACCACCCCGGCCACCAAGGCGGTCGCGCCGGTCGCCAAGGCTCCGGCGACCCCGACCAAAGCCCCGACCGCCAAGGCCGGCAAGCAGGTCGTCCCGCAGAAGCCCGCCCCGGCCCTCAAGGCCCCGACCCCTTCCATCACCAAGGACGTCAACGAGAAGGTCCAGCAGCTCGTCGTCCTTTCGAAGAAGAACGGTTTCGTCACCGTCCAGAACATCAACGAAGTCATCCCGGACAGCGCCACCGACCCGGAGTTGATCGAGAACATCATGAACATCCTCGATAACCTCGAGATCAAGCTGCTCGACGAAGATGAAGTGGAGACCTATCAGCGCAAGATCGACGAGTCCGAGGAAGAAGCCGCGCGCGTCGTACCCGCCGATGCCCCTTACGACCCGTTCAACGTCTACCTGAAGCAGATGGGCCACAAGCCCCTCCTCACCCGCGAGCAGGAAGTCGAGATCTCCAAGCGCATCGAGGACGCCGAACTCCGCGCCCAGGAATTCCTCTTCTCCTGCTGGCTGACGCTGCCGTACCAGCTCGACCTCGCGCTGAAGGTCCTCCGCAAGGAGGAACGCTTCGACAAGGTCGTCATCGACAAGAAGGTCGAGTCGCGCGACGCCTATTACAAGATGCTCCCGAAGGCCACGGAGGAGTGCACCAAGCTCCAGGTCCGCCTGGACAAGGGCTGGCAGAAGTACCTCGAGGAAACCGACGAGGCCAAGCGCCCGAAGGCCCGCGAGGTCTACCGCAAGCTCGAACTCGCCGGCAAGGAAGGCTGCAAGGACATCCTCCGCAAGTTCTGCTTCAAGATGAAGCTCTTCGAAGAGTGGTTGGAACTGCCCGAGCTCAAGGCCGACCTCGAAGACTGCCGCAACCTCGTCGAACCCGCCCCGGTCATGCGCGGCCACGTCCGCGCCAAGCTGGCCCGCAAGCCCGAGATCTCCGCGACCCGCGCCAAGGAAGTCGAACGCCGCTGGCGCCTGCTCCCGTCCGAGCTGCTGAACCTGGTCCGCAACGTGCGCAAGCACATGGACGAAGCCCAGAAGGCCAAGACCGAGATGGTCGAGCACAACCTCCGCCTCGTCATCTCCATCGCGAAGAAGTACCAGAACCGCGGCCTCCTCTTCACCGACCTCATCCAGGAAGGCAACATGGGCCTCGTGAAGGCCGTCGAGAAGTTCGAATACCGCCGCGGCTACAAGTTCTCGACCTACGCCACCTGGTGGATCCGCCAGGCCATCACGCGCTCCATCGCCGACCAAGCCCGCACCATCCGCATCCCGGTCCAGATGATCGAGACGCTGAACAAGGTGATGCAGGTCCAGAAGCAACTCACCCAGGAACTCGGCCATGAGCCGACGGCCGAGGAAGTCGCCAACGAGATGAACATGGCGATCGAACGCGTCCAGCAGATCATGAAGATGGCGCAGCAACCGATCTCGCTGCAATCGCCCGTCGGCGACGGCGAAGACACCTCGCTCGGCGACTTCATCGAAGACAAGTCCGCCGAGAACCCCTCGGACACGGCCTCCACCCGCCTCCTGCGCGAGAAGATCGACTTCGTCCTGCGCTCCCTCGCCGAACGCGAGAAGGAAGTCCTCATCCTGCGCTTCGGCTTGCTCGACGGCGTCCAGCGCACGCTCGAGGAAGTCGGCCGCCACTTCAAGGTGACCCGCGAACGCATCCGCCAGATCGAAGCGAAGGCGCTCCGCAAGATGCGCCACCCGACGCGCATGCGCCAGCTGCAAGGCATGTTCGAAGGCGAACTCGACACCTCCGGCCCGGGCTTCGACCAGTTCATCGACGCGGAGACGGCGGCGGAGAAGTCGGCCGAGCCCTCCCTGCCGAGCGCCACGCTCGAAGCTTTCCGCCTCAAGGGCAACGAGCCGCACGACCCCAATCGTCTGTGAACCGTCTCGTCGGCATCGCCGCAGGCCTGCTCCTCGTAGGCTGCGCGGTCGAACCGCCCGCGCCACCGTCCACGGTTGAACCCGGCGGGGAATTCGGTCGCCCCCTCGGGGCGAGCCGCAACCCGCGGCTCGGGGTCGTCGGACATAACCCGACGGCCACGGGTCCGCAGCTGTTGCTGCTCGCGCGCACGGCCGGCGAGCTCTCCCTCAAGAAGGACGAACTCGTGGTCAGCCGCTCCCGCGATTTGCGGCCGACGGCGCTCTTGCGCATCGTGGAAATCCGCGGCCAAGCGGCCCTCGCCGTCCCGCTCCGCGGACGACCGGGCGCGAACGAGGAGATCGTCCTGCCTTCGAGCCCGTTGCGCCAGCAGGCGGAAGCCTTGCCGCCGGCCCCTCCCGGCTCTTGACCTCCGGGGCAACCCCGCCCACGTTGCACCTTCCATGGCAAAGACCCAGGCAGGCATCGTCGGACTTCCCAACGTCGGCAAGTCCACCCTCTTCAACGCGTTGACCCGCTCCCGCAAGGCCGAGGCGGCCAACTACCCGTTCTGCACCATCGAGCCGAACGTCGGGGTGGTCCTCGTCCCCGACGAACGCATGCAGAAGCTGCAGGCCATCGCCGGCACCAAGGTCGTCATCCCGGCCACGATCGACATCGTCGACATCGCGGGCCTCGTCGCCGGCGCCTCCAAGGGCGAGGGCAAGGGCAACGACTTCCTCTCCAACATCCGCGAGTGCGACGCCATCATCCACGTCGTGCGCTGCTTCGACAACGACGACATCGTCCATAGCATGGGCAAGGTCGACCCTGTCCGCGACATCGGCGTCATCGAAACGGAACTCATCTTGGCCGACATCCAATCCGCCGAACAGCAACTCGACCGCAACCAGAAGAAGGTGCGCAGCCAGGACAAGGACGCCATCGCGGCGGTCGAGCTGCTGACCCGCCTCGTCAAGCACCTCAACGAGAACGAACCCGCCTCGACGATGGAAGTCTCGGACGACGAGCGCAATCGCCTCAAGGCCTTCAACCTGCTCTCCTCGAAGAAGGTGCTCTTCGCCTGCAACGTCTCGGAAGCCGACCTCGCCGACCCCTCCCAGAACCGCCATGTCGCGGCCGTCGCCGAACTCATCGGCAAGCGCCACGGCTGCGAGCACGTCGTGATCTGCGCCCAAGTCGAAGCGGAACTCTGCGACCTCAGCCCGGCCGAGGCCACGGAGTTCCTGCAGTCGCTCGGCGTCACCGACTCGGGCGTCTCCTCGCTGATCCGCGGCGCCTACCACCTGCTCGGCTTGGCCACCTATTTCACCGCGGGCGAAAAGGAAGTCCGGGCTTGGACCTTCCGCCATGGCATGACCGCGCCGCAGTGCGCCGGGGTGATCCACACCGATTTCGAAAAGGGTTTCGTGAAGGCCGAAGTCGTCTCGTACGATGACCTGGCCAAGTATGGCTCCGTCGCGGCGGCCCGCGATGCCGGCCGCTACCGGCTCGAAGGCAAAGCCTACCTCTTCAAGGACGGCGACGTGGCCCTGTTCCGCTTCACGGACTAACGGCCTAATGGCCTGAATTACCCCTGCAGATACCCGAAAGGACGCCCAAAAAGCGTCCTTTCGCTTTGCTATCCCCAAGCGGCCTCGCAACCATTGGGCTCAGTACCTGTCTCACACCCTATGCGTTCCGCCCTCTTGCTGCTGTCGCTTGGTCTAGCGACGCTCGGCTTTGTCCGTGCTGAGGCGGCCGAGACGCGTCCGAACATCGTGCTGGTGATCGGCGAAGACATGGGGCCCGACACGGGTGCCTATGGCTGCAAGGATGCCGTGACGCCCAACATGGACCGACTGGCCAAGGAAGGGGCCCTGTTCACCCGGGCGTTCACCCATTGTGGCGTCTGCGCGCCGTCCCGCAGCGGGATGGTCAGCGGCATCTACCCCTTGACTTGGGGTGGGCAGAACATGCGCTCCAAGGTGATCAACCCACCCCGCCCGTTCACCGAGAAGCTCCGCGAAGCGGGTTACTTCGTCCTGTGGCCGGGGAAGACGGACTTCCAAGGCATCCCCGAGAAGAACCTGGCCGACTCGCGTGAGCTCTTGGTCAACTACGGGAACAAGCCTGCCCTGAAGACGACGCCACCGAAGCAGCCGTTCTTCGCCTACATCAACGACAGCGTCAGCCACGAAAGCCAAGTCCGCGCCAACGACGCCGCCCATGCGCGGAACACCAGCGCGCTCAAGCCCACGGATCGCCGCGACCCGGCGAAGGTCGAACTCCCGCCCTTCTACCCCGACACCCCCGAAGTCCGCCGCGAGGTCGCCCATTACCACGAGCTCGTGACGGCCGTCGACTACACGCTCGGCCGCGTCCTCGCGTGGCTGAAGGAGCACAACCTGGAAGACAACACCATCGTCATCCTCACGGGCGACCATGGTCGGGGGATGCCGCGCTACAAACGCTCCCCGAAGGACACCGGGACGCGGGTCCCGCTCATCGTGCGCTGGCCCGGCAAGATCCCCGCCGGCAGCATCCGCGATGACTTCGCCAGCTGGATCGACTTCGCCCCGACCGCGCTCACCTTGGCCGGCGCGCCGGTGCCGAAGGAATACGATGGCCGCTGCTTCCTGCCCACGGCGACCAATCCGCCGAAGTATGTCCACACTTTCCGCGACTTCATGGACGAAGACTTCGACAAGGTACGCTCGGTCCGCGATGCACGTTTCCGTTACGTGCGCAACCAAGCTCCGGGCGTGGCCGAAGCCGGCAAGGTCGCCTACCAAGAAGTCGGCCAGACCATGCAGGCCCTCCGCCAGGCGCAAGCCGCCGGCACGTTGACGCCCGTCCAGGCGCTCTACTTCAACCCCAACCGCGCCTCCGAAGAACTGTACGACACGGTCAGCGACCCTTGGGAAGTGAAGAACATCGCCGGCGATCCGGCTCACGCCGCCAAGCTCGCCGAACTCCGCGCCGAGTGCGACCGCTGGGTCGCCCATTGCGGTCCGCTCGGCGAAATGCACGCCGACGAACTCGTCAAGAAAGGCATCATCCAACCGCGGGACGAGAAGTACGTCGAACGCGCCGCCACGGGGAAACTCCCCGAAGCAACGCCCATCCCCGCCAAAAAAGCCAAAAAGAACCCCCAATAATTTCACGCCACCATGCACCGCCTCCTGTTCCTCACCGTCGCCGCTTTGGCGGTCGGCTGCAAACCTCAGCCCAAGATCACTTCCTATGAAGTGAAGTCCGACACCCCTGCGCCGGCCGCCGCCGCTACCACGGCGACCGAAGCGCCGACGGCACCGGCCGCCCCTGTCGCCAAGGCCCCTGAACCCGCCAAGGCCCCCGTCGCCGCCGCACCGATGGTCGCCAATGCCGCCATGCAGGCGGAAGCGGCGCGCTTCGGTCAACCCAAGTGGGCCGAACTTCCGGCCGGCTGGACCGCCGGTGCCCCCAACGCCATGCGCAAGGGCTCCTGGATCGTCACCGGCCCCGGTGGGAGCCAAGCCGAAGTCGCCGTCACCGTCTTCCCCGGCAACGTCGGTGGCACCACCGCCAACGTCAACCGCTGGCGCGGTCAACTCGGCCTGGCCCCGGCCACGGAAGCCGAGATCCAAGCCGCCGCGCAGCCCGGCAAAGTCGGCGCGGATGCCGGCCAATACTTCCGTCTCGACGCGGCCGACGGCAAGAAAGCGACGGTCGCCCTCATGGTGCCCAAGAACGACTCCACCTGGTTCTTCAAGTTCACGGGCGACCGTGACGCCGTGAACGCCCAGACCGCCGCCTTCCTCAAATTCCTCGCCGCCTCCCAAATCCCGTGAACGAATCCTTCCTCGCGAAAGCGAAATCCGGCTCCGCCTGGTTCAACTTCCTGGCTTCGCTGCAGCTGACCGTCTGGCTGCTCGTGGTTTCCATGCTCCTGATCTTGCTCGGCACGCTCGAGCAGGTGAACTGGGGCGTCTGGCATGTCCAGAAGGCCTACTTCAGCTCCTGGGGCTGCTTCTACCCGCTCAATCCGGCGGCGGACTTCCGCCTGCCGTTGCCCGGCGGCTTCCTGCTCGGTACGCTGCTGGTCATCAACCTGGTCTGCGCGCACTTCCGCCACTTCAAGCTCGGCCTGCGCCACACCGGCATCTCCCTGATCCACGGCGGCTTGGTGCTCCTGCTGATCGGTGGCTTCGTGACCGCCGCCTGCCAGGAGGAATCCGCCATGGTCATCCCCGAAGGCGAAACCCGCGCCTTCACGGAAGCCTTCCGCGAATTCGAAGTGGCCATCGTCGACCAGACCGAGGCCGGCAAGGAGAAGGTCGTCGTCGTCCCCGACGCGCTCCTGCGCACGTTGAGCGACCCCAAGGCCGAACTCGTGCTGGCCGGCTCGCCCTTCAAGGCCAACGTGCGCTTCTACTACCCCAACTCCGTCCTCCGCGCGAAATCGCAGATGCCCGATGGGGAGGACATCGCCGCGACGCAAGGCATCGCCGCGCGTTCGCCGCTGGCGCTCAAGCGCATCCCCGAAAGCTTCAACGACAACGTCGGCAACGTGCCGAGCACGCTGGTTGAATTGTCCGCCAACGGGCAGCCGCTCGGCGTCTGGCTGCTGAACGCCCAACTCACGGAATCGTTCCCCGCCCAGACCTTCGAGCACGCGGGGCGCAAATATGAACTCTCGCTCCGCCGGGCCCGCACCTACCTGAACTTCGACGTGCGCCTGGATCGTTTCACCCACGAGAAGTACCCCGGCACCGAAATCCCGCGGCGCTTCGCCAGCGATGTGACCATCAAGGATGGCACGAGCTCCTTCCCCTTCAACATCTCGATGAATCAGCCCCTGCGCCATGGCGGCATGACCTTCTACCAGTCCAGCTTCGGCAATACGGCGGCCGGCAAGGACATCAGCGTCCTCCAGGTCGTGCGCAACCCCGGCTGGCTCCTGCCTTACATCTCCGTGTCCCTCATGTCCCTCGGCCTCTTGGTGCACTTCGGCATCTCGCTCTTCGGCTTCCTGCAACGCCGCACGAAGACCGCCGCCACCGCCGGCCTGATGGCCCTCTTGGCGCTCAGTCCGACGGACGCGCAGGCGGCCGAAGCCTGGGATAGCCGTGAGATCGGCACGTTGCCCGTCCAGAGCGGCGGCCGCATCATCCCTCTGGAAACGCTCGCCACCGGCTCGCTCCTCCAGATGCGCGCCCGGCGGGAAATCTCGCTGACCGCGCTCGAAGCCACCGCTTTTGGCCGGAAGCCTTCGACCTGGACCGACGCCGAAAAGGCGGAGATCGCCCAGCAGCTCCCCGAACTCACCGACGGCCTCAAGCAACAGCTGGAAAAGCGCCCGGTGCGCCTCAAGGGCCGCACGCTCGCCGCCCATGACTGGCTCATCGAGGTCTCCTTCCGCGCCTCCATCGCCCGCGTGCTGCCGACCTTCCGCGTCGATCACCCCGTGGTCCTGAAGATGATGGGGCGCGATCCCGAGAAGACCAAGTTCGTGAGCTGGGATGACATCCTGAAGCACAGCAAAGCGCTGACCGACGCCGCGGCCAAGTCGCGCCAACGCGCCCAGGCCGACCGCGAAGCCGAAGACCGCGCCCTGCTCCAACTCGAGTCGGCGGCGCGCCAGTATGCGCTCTTGTCGATGACGTTCATGCCCGGCGACCTCCCGGCCGACATCGCCCCCCAGCGCGAGTACCAAGCTTGGCTCGGCGCCCTGAACCGCGCGGCCGAAGAGATGCAGAAGAACCGCGGCACCTCCGGGGCCGCTCCGGCCTTCGACAAGGAACTCCAGGAGACGCTCAAGGCCCTCGTCGAACGCTACCAGGATTTCGCCCGGGATGGCGCCATCCGCATCGTCCCCCCCAAGGACCCGACCACCACCGTGGCTTGGGACAACCTCGGGACCGCCCTGCTCGCCGTGATCAACGACCGCGCGGCCCATCGGCCCGCCTTGGCCCCCGATGGCGTCGTGACGCGCTATGCCCTCTTCTGCGTCGCGTGGCGCGAAGGCGACGACGACACCTGCCGCGACCAAATCCGCGCGCTCAACGCTTCCCTGGCCGGCACCTGGTCGACGCGCGCCAACGCCGAGACCTCGTTCAGCCGCCTCCAGCCCTTCTACTGGCTGCTCATCGCCTACGTGTTCATCGTCCTCCTCGTCCTTTGGGCGTGGGTCGCCAACGGCGAAGGTCCGCGCACCTGGGCCTACATCCTGCTGGTGAGCGTCTTCGTGTTGCACACGGCGGCGCTCGGTTACCGCATGTGGCTCCATGAACGCCCCCCGGTCACCAACCTCTATTCCTCCGGCATCTTCGTCGCCTGGGGGGCGGTCCTGCTCGGCGTCATCCTCGAACGCCTCTGGCGGAACGGCATCGGCGCCATGGCCGCCGGCCTGAGCGGCTTCCTTTCCCTGATCGTCGCGCACAACCTCGGCCTCTCCGGCGAAGACAACCTGGAAAGCGTCCGCGCGGTGCTCGACTCGAACTTCTGGTTGTCCACGCACGTGACGACCGTGACCATCGGCTATTCCGCGACCTTCGTGGCCGGCCTGATCGGCGCCATCCACCTCTGGCTCCGCGCCTTCAAGGCCGACTACAAGGATGGCGACGCCCTCGCCCGCGCGGCCTATGGCATCCTCGCCTTCGCCCTGATCGCCAGCTTCATCGGCACCATGCTGGGCGGCATTTGGGCCGACCAAAGCTGGGGTCGCTTCTGGGGCTGGGATCCCAAGGAAAACGGCGCCGTGCTCATCGTCATGTGGTGCGCCGTCTGCCTGCACGCCCGCTGGGGTGGCTTGGTCCGGCGCGAGGGGCTCATGCAGCTGCTCATCTTCGGGAACATCGTGACCGCTTGGTCCTGGTTCGGCACCAACCTCCTCGGCGTGGGTCTCCATAGCTACGGCTTCACGGAGTCCGGGGCCTTCTGGCTCTACTACGTCTTCTGCCCGTCGCAGTTGGCGCTGATCGCCTTGGGTTGGCTCCCGGCTCGGAACGCCACCTCCGTCCAGTCGGCATGACCGAGCAACCCGCCCACGCCTGGTTCTGCGTGAAGGCCAAGCCTCGCCAAGAGGCCGTGGCCGTCCGCAACCTCCGGGCGCTGGGCGCGGTGGAGCTGGTCTTCCCCAGGATTCGTCGTACCCGCCGCGGGCACGACAAGAACCGCGAGGTCGTCGAGCCGCTCTTCCCGGGTTATCTCTTCCTGCGCTACGACCCCGCCGAGCTGAACGGTTCAGTCCGCAGCACCCGCGGCGTGCTTCACCTCGTCGCCAAGAACGGCCTCCCGGTCGCGGTCGACCAGAAGGTCATCGATGAACTGCTGGCCCTCGGACCCGAGGCCATCCTCTCGGCGCTCGACGAAGAACTGCAGGTCGGGGCGAAGGTCCGCATTGTCCGCGGGATCTTCGCGGGCTCCGAAGGCGAGGTCCTGCGTCTCGCGACGCCGGAGAAGCGCATCGCCGTCCTGCTCTCGCTCCTCGGCTCCGACCAGCCGGTCGAACTTTCCTCCGAAGACGTCGAAGGAGTCGCCTCCACCGACGCCTGATCCCTTCCATGATCCAAGACCAACTGATCCATGCGGCCCAAACCTTTGGCCTGCATCCCAGCTTCCCCCAAGCCTTCGCGTGGCTCCAGGCCTTCGACCCGCAGACGCCCGACGGCAAGTACGAGATCGATGGACCGAACCTCACCGCGGGCGTGCAACGCTACACCACGAAACCCGACGCCGAGAAGAAGTGGGAAGCCCACGAGGTCTTCGGCGACATCCAGGTCGTGTTCGCCGGCGAGGAGTTCTGCGGCCACACGGACGTGCGGACGCTCACCGTGACCGAACCCTACAAGCCCGAGAAGGACGTCGCGAAGTACGCCCACCCGCGCCAACCCACGACGCGCCTGCATCTCCGCCCAGGCACCTTCACCATCTTCTACCCCCAAGACGGCCACCAGCCCGGCGTCATGGTCGGGCAGCCAAGCGAAGTCCTGAAGGTCGTCATCAAGTTCAAGGTCTGAAGGGCTAGGGCCGGCCTCGGAATTCATCGAGGCCGGCCTCTTTCTCTTGCGAGCCCACCCGCAAGTTCCTAGTCCTCCCTCATGTCCTCCGGTTGCCGCCTCATCTTAGCCCTCGACGTCGAAACGAAAGAAGAAGCCTTGGCGTTGGCGCGTCCGTTGGCCGGGAACTTGGTCTGGGTGAAGCTCGGCCTGCAGCTGTTCACCCGACACGGGCCGGGCATCGTGGATGAGTTTCATGCGCTGGGCTTCAAGGTCTTCTTGGACCTCAAGCTCCACGACATCCCCAACACCGTCGCATCGGCCATCAAGAGCCTCAAAGGCCGTCCTTGCTCGCTCCTGACGCTGCATGCCTCCGGCGGCCCCGAGATGATCGCCCGCGCCCGCGAGGCGGCCGATGGCGCCCTGCCCGGTTGCCAACTCCTCTCGGTCACGGTCCTCACCTCGATGGACCAAGCCCAACTCACGGCCGTCGGCGTCCAGCGCACCCCCGAAGAACAAGTGCGCCTCCTGGGTCGCATGGCCATCCAAGCGGGTTCACACGGCCTCGTCTGCTCCCCGCTCGAGCTGCCGATGCTGCGCCGGGAACTCGGTGCCGGCCCGACCCTCGTGACGCCGGGCATCCGCTACCCGGATGCGGCGGGCGACGACCAGAACCGCGTGATGACGCCCGCGCAGGCGGCCGCCGCGGGCTCCAGTTTCATCGTCGTGGGTCGCCCCATCCTCAAGGACAAGGACCCGGCCGCCAAGACCCTGCAGATCCGCCGTGAAATCGGCGAGGCATCGTGAGCGCCCCCGACGACATCCTGATTCTGCTCGCGGCGGGCTCCGCCCAGCGCATGCAGGCCGTCGTCGACGATAAGATCACCGCGCTGCTCGCGGGTCAGCCGGTCTTCCTGCATTCGCTCAAGACCTTCCAAGCGACGGGCCTGATCGGCCGCGTGGTCATCACCTACCGCCACGCCGAGCAGAAGGCGCGCATGCAGGCCCTCCTCGCCCAGCATCCCGTCGGCGACTTGCGCATCGAATTCATCCCCGGGGGCGACTCCCGGCAGGAATCCGTCCTCGCCGCGCTCACCGCGTGCGAAGGCCATGCCGGCCTCGTGCACATCCATGACGGCGCCCGCCCCCTCGTGACGGTCGAAGCCATCCGCAAGGTCCGGGAGAAAGCCCGCGAGATGGGCGGAGCCATCCTGGCGGGCCGCGCCGCCGACACCGTCAAAATCGCCAAGGAGCACTCGACCTCGGTGGGCAGCTCACCGGACCGCGCCTTGGTGTGGACCGCGGAAACGCCGCAGGTCTTTCGCACCTCCATCGTGCTGAAGGCCTACCGCAAGGTGGCCGAACTCGGCCGCAAGGTCACCGACGACAGCTCCGCCGTCGAATTCGTCGGGCAAGACGTCGCCTTGGTCGAAAACCCTTCGGTCAACCTGAAGCTGACGCGTCCGGCCGACTTCCTGCTGGCGGAAGCGATCCTGAAAACGCGTTGAGCGTTCAGTAGCCGGCCTGGCGCAGCACTTGGTCGAGCTTCGTCTGGAAGTCGACGATGTCGGGCTGGGTCGGACGGTAGCCCGGGACACGCGGGACGACGCCCGGACGGCCTTCCATGTCGATATACCAATCGGCCAACTGCCCGTCCGAGAAAGTCACCGTGCCGCTGACCATCGTGCCGGCCCGCGCCAAGGGGTCGATTTCAACCTTCACGGTCGCGGCCCCAGCGGGCACGCCGTCGACGGGAGCAGCCGGCGGCGCCGCCTCGGCGGCGGCATCGGTGGCGGCTTCGGGGGCGACGGGCTCCTCGGGCTTCTTGGGCTCTTCCTTCTCTTGGAGCGTGAGGTTGAGGTCATCGACCAAGAAGCGGACATCCAGGAAAGTCATCGAGATCCCGAGCTCGGAGGAAAGCCGACCCTGGATGACCGAGAGGGTTGCACCTTCAGCCACCCACTGGGAGACCTTGGTGATTTGCGCGGGGGTCAATTTAGCCATACCTCAACCTGGGCGGTTAAAACGTGTTTTTCAAGCGTCCCGTCGGTTATTCGTTGGAAAAAGCCCGGGAGGTCGCCAACTTGCACCCATGCAGCCCGAGATTCGTTGGCAGAGAAGCGGGGAGTTCTCCGACATCGTCTATGAAAAGGCCGAGGGCATCGCCCGCGTGACCATCAACCGTCCGTCCCGACGCAACGCCTTCACGCCCGACACCATCGCGGAGATGCTCAAGGCGTTCGCCGATGCCCGCGACGACAATTCGATCGGGGTCGTCCTCCTCCGCGGCGCCAACCCGCAGCACGACGGCAAGTTCGCCTTCTGCGCCGGCGGCGACCAGAAGATCCGCGGCGACAAGAAAGGCGGCTACGTCGGCAAGGATGGCGTCCCGCGCCTGAACGTCCTCGACCTGCAGCGCCTGATCCGCTCGATGCCCAAGGTCGTCATCGCCCTCGTCGCGGGCTTCGCGATCGGCGGCGGCCACGTCCTCCACGTCATCTGCGACCTCACCATCGCGGCGGACAACGCCGTGTTCGGCCAGACCGGTCCGCGCGTCGGCAGCTTCGACGGCGGCTTCGGCGCTTCCTACCTGGCCCGCATCGTCGGCCAGAAGAAGGCCCGGGAAATCTGGTACCTCTGCCGCCAATACGACGCCCGGCAAGCCCTCGACATGGGCTTGGTCAACGCCGTCGTGCCCTACGAACAGCTCGACGCCGAAGGCGTGCAATGGGCCCGCGAAGTGATGACCAAGAGCCCCCTCGCCATCCGCTGCCTGAAATCCGCCTTCAACGCCGAACTCGACGGCCAGGCCGGCATCCAGGAACTCTCCGGCAACGCCACCCTGCTCTACTACTTGACCGAAGAAGGCGACGAAGGTCGTTCGGCTTGGAACGAAAAACGTCCGCCGAACTTCGGCAAATTCCCTTGGCTCCCATAAATCCCATCCGCGTCACCGAACGCGCGCAGTCGCTCGCCGCGGCGGTGCTCATGGCCGGCGACATCGCCATCGACGGGACCGCGGGAAAAGGACGCGATACCGCCTTCTTGGCGCAAGCGGTCGGGCCGACCGGCCACGTCCACAGCTTCGACATCCAACCCGAAGCCATCGCATCGACCGACAACCTCTGCCGCTTGGCCGGCCTCTCGGCCCGGGTCACCTTGCACCACCGCAGCCATGCGGACATCGCCACCGCCCTCCCGGCGGGGCATCTGGGTAAAGTCGGCGCGGCCATCTTCAACTTGGGCTACTTGCCCGGAGGCAATCCCGACATCATCACGCAGCCGCAGTCCACGGCCGCCGCCCTGCGCGCCGCGTTTGTCGCGTTGCGTTCCGGCGGACGGCTCATCTGCGTCGCCTACACCGGCCACCCGGGCGGCATGGATGAATCGGATGTCGTCCTGGCGTTTGCCGCCGAGCGGACGGCCGCCGGAGACGCGGTCGAAAAAATCGGCCACGTCCCCAACCCGGGCAAGCCCTGGGTGCTGTCGGTGACGAAGCGTTGAGCCGGTTCGACTTCCGCGCGGATTCCGCTTAAGGGTCTAAGCATGCCTGCCCGCCCCGTCATCGTCCTCACCGGAGCTTCCGGCTTGATCGGACAAGCCCTGACCAAGGCCTTGACCCAAGGCGGCTACGACGTGCGGGCCTTGAAATCGCGCACCCGGGGGCCCGGCGGCATGGACGTCGCCAGCGGTTGGATCGACGCGGCCTTCCTCGAAGGCGTCGAGGCGGTCATTCACCTCGCGGGTGAACCCATCGCGCAACGCTGGACCAAGGCCGCCCGGGAGCGCATCCGCGCGAGTCGGGTCGACGGCACGCGTCTGCTGGCCGCCACCCTCGCGCACCTCGCGCAACCGCCCAAGACCTTCATCTCGATGTCCGGCATCAACCGCTACGGCGTCTGGCGCCCCAGCGAAACGGTGACCGAAGCCTCGACGCTTTCGAAGGAAGGTTTCCTCGCGGAAATCTCCGCGGAATGGGAAGCCGCCACCGCGGCCGCCGTCGAGCGAGGCATCCGGACGGTCTGGCTGCGCACGGGCGTGGTCTTGGCGGGCTCCGGCGGGGCGCTGCAGAAGATGCGCCTGCCCTTTTCCCTCGGCCTCGGTGGCCCGATCGGCTCCGGCCAGCAGCATCTCAGCTGGATCCGCCTCGGCGACTTGGTGCGACTGATCCAATGGACCGTGGAACAGCCCGCAATCCATGGCGGCTTGAACGCGGTCGCACCACAGCCCGTGACGCAGCGTGCCTTTGCCCAAGAACTCGGGAAAGCCCTGGGTCGGCCGGCCTTCCTGCCCCTGCCGGCGTTCGCCGTCGGACTTCTGCTTGGCGAGATGGGCCGCGAGGCGCTCCTGGGTGACCTGGCGGCTACGCCCGCCAAGGCCTTGGCCGCCGGCTTCGTCTTCGAGACGCCCGACCTGCCGAGCGCCCTCCGCGCCGCCCTTTGCGAATGATTTTAGGTTGAACGGGTCCGCCGAGAAAGGGATTGTCCCCCCATGGATCGTCTCCGTTCAGTCCTCGCGTTTTCCAGCCTCGCTTGCGCGCTCGCCTTCGTCGGTTGCGACGGAGATACCGCTTCGGCCATCCGCACGCCGGAACTCGAAGACAGCGAATTCCGCCAAGGCATGACGTATGAGAAGCAACGCGAGCCGCGCAAGGCCCTCGAGTCCTTCCTCAAAGTCATCGACGCACGCAAGGGCGCTTCCGAATCGCATCTCGAGGCCGGCCGCATGTACCTCGACCTCCAGGACCCGTTGCCGGCGATCTACCACTTCAACCAATACCTGCGCCTGAAGCCGAACTCGGAGCAGAGCGCGATCGTCCGGCAGATGGTCAAGACGGCCGAAAAGATGTTCATCCAGCAGCTCCCCGGTCGCCCGCTGGAACCCAGCGCTGCCGGCAGCGTCGACCAGACCGCGCTGATCCGCAAACTGCAGAATGACAACGCCAAGCTGATGCTCGAGGTCTCCGAACTTTCCCGGGGCGTACGCAACCCCGAACCGAAGAACGACCCTCGCACCCCGGGCGTCGCCGCCATCCCCGACAAGGGCACGCCCGCCGTCCCCGGCGTCATCCCCAACAACAACCGCAAGGCGCCGGCCTTCGCCACGTACGTGGTCGTCGCGGGCGACACCCTCACCAAGATCTCCAACAAAGCCTACGGCACGCCCGCCCGCGCCAACGACATCTTCAACGCCAACCGCGATAAGATGACTGCTCCGGCCAACCTGAAGGTCGGGATGACGCTGACGATCCCCCAGTAAGGCCATGCGCGTCACCCGCATCCGCGCGGCTGACTTCCGCAACCTGCCCTTCGCGGACGTCGACACCGACGCGCCCCGCGTTTTCCTATTGGGCGAAAACGGCCAAGGTAAGACCAACCTGCTGGAGGCCGCGGCCTTGGTCTCGGCCTTCCGCTCCTTCCGGACGACGGAGATTTCCCCGCTCATCCGCATGGGCTGCACCGAGTCGCGGCTAAGGCTCGATATCCGTACGGGCACCGAAAACACCGCGGTCGAATTGCGTCTCGCGAAAGGCTCCCGCAAGGCGCTGGTCGACGGCAATCCCGTGACCTCCGTCGCCGAGCATCTAGGTCGCTTCCCCACGATCGTCTTCTGCTCCGACGACCTGCGCCTGGTCCGCGGCTCACCGTCGAACCGACGACGCTGGCTCGACGCCGCGATTGGCGGCACCGACGCGACCTACCTCTCCGCGGTGCGCGACTACACCCGCGCCCTCGAAGGGCGTAATGCTTTACTCAAGACCGAGCGCCCGCAGGAGGAAGCCATCCGCGCCTTTGAAAAGGCCATGCTCGCGCCGGCCATGCTCATCGTGGAGACCAGAGCCAAGGTCCTGCCGGAGCTGGCCGCGACCCTGCGCGCCGCCTGCGCCCGCGCCGGCTTTCCGGATAAAGGCGCCGACCTCACCTACCAGCCGGATACCGCGGCCGAGCAACTGGCGGACACATGGACCAGGCTGCGCGGCGCCGATCTGGCCACGGGCTCGACCCTCAAGGGCCCGCAACGCGACGACTTTGGGATCCGCTTTGGCGGGCAAGACGCCGCTGATTACGCCTCCGAAGGGCAGCAACGGCTCCTCGTCCTCGCCCTCTGCCTAGGCCGCCTGAGCCGGGATGCCAGCCGTGCCCCCACCCCACCCGTCATCCTGGCCGACGATGTCCTCGGGGAGCTGGACGACACCCGCAGGCGGGCTTTCTGGCAAGAAGTCGGGGAAAGCCACCAAGTCATCGCCACCGGGACGGTTCCGCCGCCCTCCGGGGACTGGCTGACCTACCGGGTTAGCCAAGGGGTCTACGTCCGGGGCTGATTTTGGCGTTGTTTTATCATTTTCGGAGCCCTTGGATAAGGGGATGAAGGATTTCCTCCTGTACGCCTCGGTCGTCGTTCTCTTCCTGGTCTGCCTCTTGGTCGTCCTGATCATCCTGATGCAGCGTCCCTCCGCGAACGCGGGCATGGGTTCCGCCCTCGGTGGTGGTGCCGCTGAATCCGTCTTCGGTGGTGAATCCGCCAACGTCCTCTCCAAGATGACGACCACCCTCACGGTCATCCTCTTCATCCTCAGCTTCGGTCTCTACCTCGGTTTCGTGGCTCGCGAAAAGAAAGTCCCTTCCGCCATCGCACCCGCCGCCGTGACGACCACCAAGCCCGCGACTCCGGAAGCCCCGGCTGCTCCGGCGACCACGGCTCCGGCCGCGACGACCCCCGCCACGACGGCTCCGGCCGCTCCGGCGGCGAAGGCTCCGGAAGCGCCCAAGGCTCCCGTTGCCCCGGCGACTCCGGCTCCCGCCAAGTAATCCCTGATGCCCGCCTCCCTGCTCAGCCTGACGATCCGCTGGGCGGTGTTGCTGGTGGCTTGGCCGCTTTGCGCCCAACTCAGTTCGGGGGACGATCGCTATGCGCGCCTGACTCCGGCCGAAGCCCCCGTCGTGCTGGCGCAATTCCGGTCGTCGCGCCTTCCCGCCGACACCTGCCTCAAAGTCACGATCACCCACAAGCCGCGTCGGGGCGAAGCGAGCGCCCCCGTGCCGGGCTTGCTCTGGATCAGCTGGGCCGACGGCGGTCCGCGCGTACGCTTCGAAGCCCGCGATGCCCAAGGCCGGGTGACCTACGCCTTCCTCGCGAAAAAGAATGCGCAGACCAGCGAACTCTGGATCGCGCAAAACGGCCAGCCCGCCCAAGCGATCAAGGAGCTCGGCTTGGGTTCACCGCTGGCGCCTGGGTTGCTCCTGACGCCGTTTGACCTGCACTTGCCGTTCACGCATTGGCCGCAGGCGGAGTACCTCTCGACCGACCGCGTGGTGGGCCGCCCGGCCCATACCTTCCTCGCCAAGAATCCGCAGCCCGGCGCCCCCGCCCAAGTGCGCTTCGCCCTCGACCGCGCCTATGGTGCCATGCTGAGCGCGACCTCGGAAGATGCCCGCGGCCAAGCCGTGCGTTCGCTGCAGGTCGAGGAGTTCGGCAAAGCCGGCGACCAGTGGCTCTTCGCGGCCATCAGCGTCCGCGACGAGGCCACCCGCGACGTCGACCTGCTCCAGGTCACGCATGCGGCGCTCAACCTGCGCATCGCCGACGGCTTCTTCGATCCGCGCACGCTGGCCCTACCCGCCAACCCGCCGGGCGACGACCAATTCAAGCCCCTCTGACCATGCCTGCCGACGCCAAGAAGATCGCCCAGTTCTGCGACCTGATGACCAACAACAAGGCCATCAAGGATTTCCCCGGAGCCGAAAACGGCTGGCAGCACAAAGGCCGCGCCCAAGTCCGCAAGGTCGGCTGCGCGGTCGACGCCGGCGCCAAAGTCTTCGAGCTGGCCGCGAAGCGCGGCATCGACTTCCTCATCGTCCACCACGGGATGCGCTGGCCGACGGTCTCGCCGCTCCGCGAAGTCCGCAAGCTGCGCGTCGATACGCTGAAGCGCACCGGACTCTCGCTCTACTCCAGCCACCTCCCGCTCGACGCCCATCCGGTGATCGGCAACAACGCGCTCATCGCGGCCGACCTCGGCCTCCGCGTCGTGGATTGGTTCGTCGACTTCGAAGGTCTGCCCATCGCCTGCCTCTGCCAAGGCATCCCGCGGGCGACGCTGACCCGCCGGCTGAAGCAGAGCTACCCGGCGACCTATCAGGCCATCGAGTTCGGGTCGGCCCGCCCGAAGAAGATCGCCATCCTCAGCGGCAGCGGCCGCAGCGCCCTCGACCACCTGCGGGCCCATGGTTGCGACACCCTGATCACCGGTGAACTCCGCGAGGAGCACTTCAACGAAGCCCACGAACAGGGCTGGAACCTCTACCCCTGCGGCCACTACGCCACCGAAACCTGGGGCGTGAAGGCCTTGGCGGCGGCGGTCTCGGCGGAGTTCGGCGTGCCTTGGGAATTCGTCGCCACCGGCAACCCGCTGTAAGCCTGCCGCGTTCGTCCATCATGTACCGCGGACGACTCGCCCCCACGCCCACCGGGTACCTGCACCTCGGACACGCCCGCACCTTCGCGCTGGCCGCCGCCCGCGCGCAAGCCGCGCAAGGCCAGCTGGTCTACCGCACCGAAGACCTGGACGCCGACCGTTGCCGGCCCGAGTTCGCCGTCGCCGCGATCGAGGACCTTCGATGGCTCGGCTTGCTCTGGCAGGAAGGCCCTGATGTCGACGGCCCACATGGACCGTACATCCAGTCGCAGCGCCGCGGCTATTTCCTGCAGGTCTGGCGCCTGCTGCATGCAGCCGGCTGCATCTACCCATGCGACAAGTCGCGTCAGGACGTCGCGCGGGCCTTGACGGCTCCGCACGCCGAACACGACGCCGAGCCGATCTTCCCGCCGAGCCTACGCCCGCCGGTCGGTCAGGGACGCGATGCGACCCAACCGGACGGCACCAACTGGCGCTTCCGGGTCCCCGACGGCGACGTCATCCGCTTCGACGACCGCCTGCAAGGACCGCAGGCGTTCGTCGCCGGCCAAGACTTTGGCGACTTCCTCGTGTGGCGGAAGGATGGCTTCCCGGCCTATGAACTCGCGGTCGTCGCCGATGACCACGCCATGGGCATCACCGAAGTCGTCCGCGGGGCCGACCTCCTCCTCTCGACCGCCCGCCAGATCCTGCTCTACCGCGCCCTCGGATGGCCCGAGCCGCATTGGGCGCACGCACCGCTGGTGGTGGACGCGCAAGGGCGCCGCTTGGCGAAACGCACGGCGGGCCTCTCCATCCGCGAACTGCGGGCGCAAGGACGGACCCCGCAGGAAGTCCTCCAAGCGCCGATCGGCAGCCTGCTGGCCTAAGGACGCACGCTCTCCCAACAAAAACGCCGGAGGCAAGCCTCCGGCGTCTGGGTCTCTGAAGAACGCTGATTAGGCGCCCTTGTCGGTCTTCTTGACTTCGGCGGCCGGCTTGGCGGCCGGCGCGGTGCGCATGGTGCCACCGTTGGCGATGCGGTCGCGCATGGACTTGAGGGCTTCAGCGTTGCGACCGCCATCCACGGCGATGGCTTCATCGATGAACTTGAGCGCGCGCTCCTTGTTGGCCGGATCGATCTGCTGAGAAGCCTGGGCCTTGTTGAGGGCGGCCATCAGCTTGCTGCCACCGGAGACCTCATCGATGGCCTTGCTGGCGGCGTCGAAATCCTTGGCGTCGACGGCGGCCTTGATCTTGGCGTTGGCGGCCGCGCGAGCGGCGTTGGCCTTGGCGCGGGTCTCATCGGCCTTCTTCTCTTCGTCGACCAAGGCGGCCTTGCCTGCGGGCGTATTCTTGAAGGAGGCCAACTTGTCGAGGTACTGACGAGGGCTCCAACCACCGAAACCGACGGTGCGACCGAAGACTTCACCCGTCTTGGCGTCGACGAGCAGAACGGTAGGGTAACCGGTGATGGCGTACTTCTTCTGGAGCTCGGAGTTCTGGGCCTTCAGCTCCGGGGCAAGCTGCTTGGTGCGGGGGAAGTCGAGCTCGACGAGCACGTACTTGCCGGCGGCTTCCTTGGCGAATTCCTCGGTCGAGAAGACGTTCTTATGGAGCGCCTTGCAGGGCGGGCACCAGTCGCTGCCGGTGAAGTCGAGCAGCAGAGGCTTGCCCTCTTTGATCGCGACCTTCTTGGCTTCTTCGAAGTTCGTGAGCCAGGTGGCCTCGGCGAAGGCGGTGGACAGCGCACCCAGCAAGACAAGGCTGGATGCAAGGAGGGACTGGAGGGTCATGGGGGTTGGGGAGATGTCAGAAACTACCCAGAAACAAAAAGACGCCGCAAGCCTAGGCCGCGGCGTCTTGAATTTACCCTCTAAAAAGCCTTCTTAGGCGCCCTTATCGGCCTTTTTGGCCTCGCTCGCCGGCTTGACCGGGACGGGCTGGCTCAAGTTGGTGCCCGCGGCCATGCGCTCACGCATCTGCTTGAGGCTCGCCAGCATCTTCTCGTCGCCCGCCGCTTCGGCGATGGCCTGGTCGGCCCACTTGAGGGCACGCTCCTTGTTGGACGGATCGATGCGCTGAGACATCAAGGCCTTGTTGATCGAAGCCACGGCCTTACGCGGGCCTTGCGCGTCGGCGAAGTTCTCGTCGAGCAGTTTGCAGGCGGCGTCGAAATCCTTGGCCTCGATGGCGGCGCGCATCTTGGCGCCCTGAGCCGCACGCTTGGCGCTGGCCTCGCCGGCCTTCTTGGTTTCGTTCACGAGAGCGGCACGACCTTCCGCGGTGTTCTTGAAAGCGGAAAGCTTTTCGAGGTAGGCCTTCGGGCCGGTGCCCGGACCGTAGCCGCTCTGGCGACCGTAAGCCTCGCCCGACTTGGCGTCGAGGAGGAGCACCGTCGGGAAACCCGAGACGGCGAACTTGGCCTGGATGGCCTTGTTCTTGGCCTTCTCTTCGGCCGGCTGGGGCTTCTTGTTCGGGAAGTCGAGTTCAACGAGGACGTAATCCTTGGCGAAGGCCTCGAACTCCGGCTTGTCGAAGACTTCGGCATGGAGCTTGATGCAATAGCCGCACCAATCGCTGCCGGTGAAATCGACCAGGAGCGGCTTGTTCTCCTTCACGGCGACGGCCTTGGCCTCATCGAGGTCGGTGTACCACTTGGGCGCCGCAAGGGCCGGGAGAGCCGCGATCATCAAGGCGACGAAGGCAGCGAGGGTGTGCTTGGTTTTCATGGGTTTATCGATGGAAAGGCTTACTTCTTGGCGCCGGCCTGTTGGTCGCGGACCTGGACAACGCGTTCCCGGAGGCCCTTGAGCTCGGTGGCGAAGTCGGACTTCGAGTCGGTCGCCAAGGTGGCGTCGATGAGCTTGATGACGGCCTCATGGTCACCCGGCTTCGTCGCCATGGTGATGCCCATGCGGGCGTTGAAGTTCATGCGCGTCGCGGCTTCGCCGACGATGCCCTTCTCCTTGATGAACTTCGCCAAGGCCGCTTCGGCGCCGGCGGAATCCTTCTTCTCGATGAAAGGTCCGATGACGCCATCGAGGGCTTCATTGAGCTCGGCCTCCTTCGCCTCGGCCGCGGCCTTGGCGGCGAACTTCTTCACGCCTGCGGCGTTGTTGTCCTTCAGGAACGTCGCGAGCGACTTGAGGTAGTTGGCGGCGCCCCCTTCTTCATAACCAGTCTGGGCGAAAGCCTGACCTTCGCTGTTGAGCAAGAGGACGGTCGGAAAACCTTGGATGTTGAACTGCTGGGCGAGGGCCTCGTTCTTGGCCTTGACCGCGGGATCCTGTTTCTTGCCGCGCGGGTAATCCAGTTCGACGAAGACGAAATCCTTGGCGGCGACTTCGAAACCCTTCTGGTCGAAGACTTCCTTCTTCAGGCGGATGCACCAGCTGCACCAGTCACTCCCCGTGAAGTCGACCAAGATCGCTTTCTTTTCCTTGGCGGCGACGGCCTTGGCTTGATCGAGGTCGGTCAACCAGGTGATTTCGGCGTGAGCCGAGGCGGCGGCGACCAGGGCGACGACGGGAAACAGGAATCGGGGCAGGTTCATGGGATTGGGATTAACTCCCAAGGTTACCCCTTACGGCAAACCACAAATAGCTAGACCTGCGTTGCCAAAGGCGGCCAAACCCCCATACCTCCGTCGCATGGCGGCAACCCGCATCCTGCTGGTGGACAATGGCTCCTTGCAACCGGCAGCCACCCTGAAGCTCCGCGAGCTTTCGGCGGAAGTCAGTCATTTGCTCGGGAAAACCATTCATCCCGTATCCGTCCTTCACTCCCACAAAGTCGACCCTGCCCTGCTCGATGGCCAACCCGCGGTCATCTTCGAACAAGCCGTCCAACAAGCCAAGGCCGATGGCATCGACGAGCTGATCGTGCTGCCGTTGTTCATCGGCCCCAGCCTCGCGATTACGGAGTATCTCCCGAAAGTCTTCGCCGAAGCCCAGCCTGGCGCGTTGAAGCTGACGATCAAGCCGACGCTCTACGGCGAAGACGGCGCTGGCCTGCGCCAAATCCTCACGGAGAACCTGCACGAGGCCGGCTGGGATCCTGACCTCGACACCGTCCTGCTCTGTGACCATGGCTCGCCCGCGCCCGAGGTCACCGAGTGCCGCGACGCGCTCGCACGCGACCTCGCCATAGAACTCGTCGTCCCCCCTGAACGCGTCATCGCCTGCTCGATGGAGCGACGCGAGGGCCCCGAGTACGCCTTCAACGAACCGCTACTGGCCACCGCCTTGGGCCGCTGCACGGGAAACGTCACGATACTCATGCTCTTCATCCTGCCCGGGCGCCATGCTGGACCGGGCGGCGACGTCGAGACCATCGCCAAGACCCATGCGCCGGAATCCATCCAAGTCCGCATCAGCCCTTTGCTCAACAACCCTAAGCATGGCCTGCTGCCTGAGCTGATCGCCCAACAATCGGGCCTCCCTTGGTCGAAGCCGTACGATTGGCGCGTCTGGCCGGTCGGCTGCTTGACCTGTTTAGCCATCGCCATAGCCGGCTGGATGACCATCGTGCTTATTATACAAGGATTTCTCGATGATGAACGTTCGGGGCAAATCGCTTTCACAGCTGCCACAATCCTCATCATCGCCTTGGGCTACATCGCCTTTGCCAAGCCTCGCCGCTGATCCCCGCGCTCAGGCGAATGCCGCGATGCGGCCCATCAGGCCAGCATGACGCGGCGGAGCGACAACCGCGCCGACGACCGCGATGAGCGGCGTCGGCAGCACGGACACATCGACCTTGCCCGATGCGAGGTCCGTCAGCGTCGTGAGCACATCGGACGCGCCATCCTGCGAGACCTTCGAAAGCAGACGAATCGGCAAGTCGGCCCGCGCCCCTGCGGCGATGAGCTTCGTGGCGACGGACGGCAACGCTTTCGCGCCCATGTAGAGGCAGAGCGTCGCGCCGGTCTCGACGTGGGCTTTCCAATTCTGATCGCTGCCATCCGCGCAATGCCCCGTGAGGAAAGTCACCGAGGCGGCCTTGCCGCGATGCGTCAGCGGGAAAGCCGCATCGGCGCCGGCGGCGGTGGCGGCGGTGACGCCGGGCACGACTTCGAAATTGATCCCGTGCGCGGCGAGGTGGTCCATCTCTTCGCCGAGACGACCGAAGACACCGGGATCGCCGCCCTTGAGGCGTACGATGAGACCACCCTGCCGCACTTCCCGCACGAGGACGGCATTGATCTCGTCCTGGGTCATGGAGTGGACCCCGCAGCGTTTGCCGACGGGCACGATCTTGGTGGTCGCGGGAATCTCCTCCAACAAAGCATCCCCCGGGAGCGCGTCATGGATGACGACATCGGCCCGCTGGAGCAGACGGAGGCCCCGAACGGTGATCAGATCGGGAGCCCCCGGTCCGGCACCGACGAAGACCACCCGGCCTATGTCGCAATTTACCATTTATTTAAACTTGACCGCTTTTATGTAATCTTGGGTAATCTTATCAAGTATTAATTTAACCTAACCTTTACCTATGGAAAAGCCTACCGAGAAGCCCTTGACGAAGAACGAAACGATGAAGGCCGAGAAGCCCGACCTCTCCGGCACCATCCGCGAGACCCTGGCCAACCCGGAAGCCGATCGCTTCAGCGGCGACGACGAGCAGTTCATCAAGTTCCACGGCATCTATCAGCAGGACGACCGCGACAAGCGCAAGACGGGCAAGGAATACTCCGTCATGGTGCGCACGCGCCAAACCGGCGGCATCGTGCCCGCCGCGCAGTACCTCGTGTACGACGAGCTCTCCGGCCGTTTCGCCAACGGCACCCTGCGCATCACCTCGCGCCAGACGTTCCAATTCCACGGCGTGGCCCAGCGCGGCATCGGCAGCCTGATCAAGTCGATCAACGACGCCCTCTCCTCGACCCTCGCCACTTGCGGCGACGTCAACCGCAACGTCACGGCTCCCTCCAACCCGCCCATCGACGCCATCACGCAAGCCGTCGAGGACGACGCGTTCACGCTGACCCGCGCGTTGCTGCCCAAGACCACCGCCTACCACTCCATCTGGGTGGACGGCGTGCAGGTCGACCTCGGCCTCGGCGAGAAGATCGCGAAGGCCCGCGCCTCCGTCGATCAGGCCAACCCCTATCTCCCGCCGCCCGCCGACCACGACGACAACGGCGCCCCGGTGGACAAGCTTTACGGCAAGACCTACCTGCCGCGTAAGTTCAAGACCGGCTTCGCCATCCCGCCGAACAACGACGTGGACATCTTCACCAACGACATGGGCTACGTCGCCGTGATCGAAGGCGGCAAGCTGATCGGCTACAACCTCCTCGTCGGTGGCGGCCTCGGCACCTCGCACGGCAACAAGGCGACCTACCCGCGCCTGGCCGACGTCATCGGCTTCCTCACCCGCGAACAGGTCGTGGCCGTCGGCGAAGCCGTCATCCGCATCCACCGCGACTGGGGTGACCGCACCGACCGCAAGCACGCCCGCATCAAGTACGTCCTCCAGGAAAAGGGCGTGGAATGGTTCCGCGAGCAGCTCGCGAAGGAACTCGGCGCGCCCCTCCCGGCCGCCAAGGCGTTCCTCTTCAAGGGCCAAGGCGACGCCTTCGGCTGGTCCAAGCAGACCGACGGCAACTGGTTCCTCGGCCTCTTCATCGAGACCGGCCGCGTCAAGGACGCCGGCACCTACCAGCTGAAGACCGCGCTCCGCAAGATCGCCGAACAGTTCGGCCCCGTCTTCCGCCTCACCGCGACGCAGAACCTCATCCTCTCCGACGTCAAGGAAGCCGACAAGGCCGCCATCGAAAAGCTCCTGCACGACCATGGTTGCGGCATCGTCTTCAACCCCGGCCTCGTCAAGGGCCGCGGCATGGCTTGCCCTGCCCTCCCGACCTGCGGCCTTTCCCTCGCGGAATCCGAACGCGTCTTCCCGGCCATCCTCGGCAAGATCGAAGACGCCCAGGCGGCCGCCGGCTTCGGCGGCGAAGAACTCGTCGTCCGCATGACCGGTTGCCCCAATGGTTGCGCCCGTCCGTACAACGCCGAGATCGGCTTCGTCGGCAAGGCCCCCGGCAAGTACAACCTCATGCTCGGCGGCAACCGCGAAGGCACCCGCCTCGCCCGTCTCTTCAAGGAATCCGTCCCCGCGGACGAGATCCCGGTCGTCGTCGGCGCGCTCTTCCAGCAGTACGCCAAGGAACGCAAGGCTGGCCAGGCGTTCGGTGATTGGGTCGACGGCGCCGCCGTCTGGCCGGTCGCCGCTCCGCAGGCCTAAGCCCGTCCCACGCCGACGCTCGATGCCGAACCTCGACCCAGCCCGCATTCCCGAACTCGACGAGCAGCTCACGAAGCTCGCTCCGGTCGACCGTCTGCGCTGGGCCTACGAGACCTTCGGCGCCCGCGCCGGCATCGGCACCAGTTTCCAACCCGCCGGCGTGGTGATCCTGCACCTCGCGAAGTCCGCCGGCCTGCCCATCAAGGCCTTCACCTTGGACACGGGCCTGCTCTTCCCCGAGACCCTCGCCTTCAAGGCCCAACTGGAAGCCAAGCTGGGCATCCAGGTGGAATCCGTGCTCCCGGCGTTGACGGTCGAACAGCAGGCCGCCGCGCACGGCGCCGAACTCTGGAAGCGCGACCCGGAGAAGTGCTGCGAGATCCGCAAGGTCGATTCGCTCGGCAAGAAGCTCTTCGAACTCGACCTCTGGATCGCCGGCATGCGTCGCGACCAAAGCAGCGAACGCTCGTCCACGCCCCTCCTCAGCCTCGCCGCCCGCCCCGACAATTCCGACGTCTGGAAACTGAACCCGCTCGTCGACTGGAGTCGCGAGCAGGTCTGGGCCTACCTCAAGGCACACGACCTCCCGCACAACGTCCTGCACGACCGCGGTTACCGCTCGATCGGGTGCTGGCCCTGCACGCAGCCGACCTCCGGCGGCGACGAACGCGGCGGCCGCTGGCCCGGCTTCGACAAGAAAGAATGCGGCCTGCACACGCGGACGAACAAAGGTAACCGCGGATAGCGGATAGAAAACCCAACACGTTCACCTTTCCCCGCATTCCTAACCATCCGCACCTTTCTCACTCCGCGATCCCAACCGCCACCCCTAACCGCTTCCACCTTCCTTCAGCATGTCCCGCAACGCCCAAAACGACCATCTCACGCGCCTCGAACAGACGTCGATCCACGTCTTCCGCGAGGCCTTCGCCAACTTCCGCTCCGTCTGCATGCCCTGGTCCATGGGCAAGGACTCCAACGTCCTTATCTGGCTCGCGCGCAAGGCGTTCTGCGGCAAGATCCCGTTCCCGCTGCTGCACATCGACACGACCTACGAGTTCCCGGAGATGTACGAGTTCCGCGAGAAGGCCAAGGTCATCCACGGCATCGACCTCATCGTCCGCGTGAACGAGGACGCCATCCGCCGCGGCATCGGCTACGCCACGCACGACCCGGTGACCGTCACGCACGAGCTCAAGACCGTCCCGTTCAAGGCCGCGATCGACGAGTTCAAGTGGGACGCCCTCGTGACCGGCATCC
>JACCEB010480739.1_pt1 | contig 27904 bp, 14 predicted proteins | sample 7454761 | NCBI WGS metagenome assembly JACCEB01 (sample SAMN15323454, study PRJNA562643) | freshwater metagenome | isolation source: river surface water | place: USA:Blue River Watershed | collected 2017-08-18
CACGGCCAGCATCTGTGTCTGCGTAGCTTCTAACGCAAAGTCAGGAACTCTAATAACACTACTATCAGGTAATATAGCTTCAGCCATTCAAAAAATCCGTTAAACACTGTTTTTATGGTGATAAATATCTGAAAGATACATATCCCAGTTCACAATATTTATCTTATTCATTAACAGGAGTTTTTATATGGCAACCAATTCAAATCCACTAAGTGGATATTTTAGAGCGCCAAAACTTTACACAAAGATACCTAGCGGTGGTAAGTTTTACACACCCGACGTAGTAGACATGCCCAGCAGTAACGAGTTGCCCATTTTCCCAATGACTGCTCGCGATGAATTGATCATGAAGAACCCGGATGCATTACTTAACGGTGAAGCTGTTGCTAGTTTGATCGTTAGCTGTGTTCCTAGTGTAAAGAAACCAAAAGCATTGATCAGCAACGATGTTGATGCACTGCTGGTGGCTATTCAAGGTGCTACTTACGGCGACGACATTGACGTAAAAGGCAATTGTCCAACCTGCGGCAAAGAATGTTCAGGTATTGCTAGTGTTGAAGGTGCATTGGAAACAATGTCTGTGCTAGAAGAAACATACAAGTTTGAAACACACAATGGCTTGACTATTGAACTTAAACCATTCAGCTACGAAAGCACAGTTAAAGCAGGCATTGCTAACTTTAAGAGTACACGTAGTTTACAAGGTCTAGCAGAGATCAAAGATGAAATGGAACAGCTCAAAGCATTCAACGACAGCTTCCTACGCATTGCCGCACTTAACTTTGATCTAATTGTAGACAGCGTTGCCAGCATTAAAGGTGTCGGGGAAGATAGCGAAACGTTTATTGTCAACGACCCAAAGGTAATTCGCGAATTTTTAGAAAACTGCGAAACTATCATCGGCAAGACAATTGAAGAAAAAATTGGCAACATCAACAAAATTGGTGTTAACAAAACAGTACAACTAGAATGTGAGGATCACGGTCCGTTTACACAGGAGGTTGGCTTTGACCCAGTAAATTTTTTCACAGCTTCCTAACCACAGCTGAACCTGAAGACATTGTAAAGTATTTAGGTAAACTCAGGAAGGAAGCCGCTGATCTCCAAAAGCAGTTAACTGAATTAGTTGTATTCAGTGAAGGCTCATTTAGTTGGTCGGAAGTATGGCTACTTAGTTACTCAGAAAGAGAGTTAGTAGTCAAAATACTCAATAATTATAATCAGATCAAGTCCGGAAAACAAGCCACAGAGTATCTATAAGAAATCCCAGCATAGACTGGGATTTTTTTTTGACTTCGGTTCGTTTGAACCACATTAGTCTAGCCATAGCTGTTCATTGTGTTGTTTTAAGACCTTACGGTCTTATCTTACTGCGTTCAATCGCTTCGTTTCACTACGCTCTTTCACTTGTAAGATATATTTTCTACTATTAAGAAGTTATCACGAAAGTGGAGCCATAGATCACCCTTTGCAGGGTGAAATAAAAAGAAAGCGTCATCACGATGAGCTTCACCATCTCCAACCCGGGTGCTTATTAGGAAGCAGAGCGCCTTCTCTCCCCATACACTACCGTCACTTGTATTCGCTCGGAAGCCAATATAACCTAGTGGAGTTTGGTTATATCAACTAGTAGGTTGCTTTTTCTCAGAGCCTACATTCTTTCAATGCCATAACGTTGATTGCATCTTGCCGACTGCATCCCCAGAATCTGCCAGCGATCTTTCACGCAAGCTCAAGGGGCCTACTACCATCGTAGGTCACGTGCAGTTCATATGTTTTGCCAGTTTTTAGAGTTAAACTTTGTGTTTAAAGGTGCGCCAGGTTTGGGCCATGTGTATTGTGTATGTTAGTTAGTAGTTCTTTAATGCTTCTTTAAGTAATTGTGAGCCGCCTACTCTTACATTAATAATGCCATTGTAATATTCATCTGTTTCTAAAACTCTACGCTCAAATTGTTCCCGGGCTTCTAAATAACTTGCTACACCCCTGCTTGGACAAAAATAAAGAATTTCTCTTTTGAACTTGTCTTCGCCTAATTGTAGTACATCTGCTTTAAGATGATCGTTACTTCCCCAGTATTCTCTCCAATCGCTTTCAACTTTACTGCGTCTGCGATTTTTCTTGCCCTTAAGCGGGGGTTTTGAAACTTTAAATTTTGCTAATTTTTTGCCTACGTATTTTCGATTGTTTGTTAAGTTTGTAATTAGATACACAAAAGCTTCAGTACCTTCGGGTAAGTCTAAAATATCAGTGCCGTTGTGTGTCCAATTCATAAGCGTATTTACACGCTTTGAAAAAGACCACAAGGACAATTAGGTTATTCTACATATTCTGTGTCAGTGTTGTACATTGTAAAACCACCTTCCTTGATAACAGTTAGTACGTTGTTTACACGACCCACTAGTTCTTCTTTGTGACTGATTAGGAAAATGTTTTTGCCATGCTCTCGATTCATTTTCTTAAGAATAGCTAAACTGTTTTCAACGCCCATAGTATCCATGCCCGAATCAATAAGTTCGTCTATACACATCAAGTTCATTGGCTGATTCAAACTTTCGTAGATGTCGCGGAATGCCCAACTTAGACTTAGAATCAAACGATTGCGTTCACCTCGGCTCAAGTTATCAAAATCTAAATCGCGACCGTATTCTGTAATTTCAACAGTAAGGTCACTGTTGAATTTAACGTCATGCGGCAAACCAATTCGTTCCAAATAATACGCAAGCCTGTGATTCAAGTATGCAATGTTTTGATCAATGATTTTCTTACGAATAAAACTATCTTTGCTGGTCAGCAACTTATGTAAGAACTCTTGATGTTCTTTGAGATAGGTAAGTTCGTTGATAAGATCAAAACTAACATCCTGTAGTCCTGTGTCCTTTAGTGTTTCAATTTGATCCACATACGGATTAGTTTCGGTAATTTTTTCGTTGTACTGTGCAGTTAGTGTTTCTAAGTTATGCTTATGCTCTAACGCACCTTCTAGACTGTCATAAAACGTATCTGCATCTTCGGCAACAACACCCAGCAATGCAATAGCTTCGTTTACTTCTTTTAGTCTAGTAGAAACTTCGCTGTTGTATTTTGTTTCTTCTCGAAGTTTATCTTGTAGGCTCTTTGTGTATTCTTCGTGTGTGTCTAGATGTGCAGTGCCTTGTTTGCAAGCAGGGCACACACCTTCTTCGGCATTTTTAATATTGCCGCGAAGCTCGTCGCATTTTTTAGTGCTACGATTAAGTGAAGTTTCGGTACGATCACGTTCCGCTTCTAATTGTGTTTTTGCATCACGCTGTTCTTTGTTTTGCTGATTGATACGATGAGACTCAATTTCTTTTTCAATATCAATTTCGCTAAGTGTGCTTAACACATTTTGCATGTCTACTAGCTTATCAGCTTTGGTCTTCTCCCAAGCTCTGCTTCTGCTTTCGATCTCTGCAATGTTCTTTTCGATGCGCTCGTTGCTAGTTTTAACCACACTAATACGTACTTCTTCGTCGCGTATTGTATCCTTAGTTTGCTTGAGTAATTCTTTAAGAACATCAGCTTTAGAGCTAAGTTCTGTAATACCTAACAATTGCTCAATCATAGCACGTTGGTCATTAGCCTTCATGCCCAAGAACGGTTCGGTGTAGGTGTTTAGCGCAATGATGTGTTTAAACATTTCATGTGGGAAGCCTACGATGCGTTCAATTTCTTTTTGTGTTTCTCGGCTGTCACCTTGGGCATCGTCATCTTCGTTAGTTTCAACACCGTCAACATAGAAACGTAACACATTTGGTTTGCGTCCACGTTCAATACGATAAGCCTTGCCGCTGACTTCAAAGTCAACTGTAACCATCATACTTTTAGCATTGGTTTTATTAATTAGGTTATCTTTTTTAATGTTGGTTAATGCTTCGCCATACAGTCCGTAGCTAAGTGCATTAATAATAGTAGTCTTACCTGTGCCATTGCGACTACCATCACCGCCCATATCTAGGTTATGACCCAGTACCAGCGTAAGGTTACAGTTATCAAAATTAACCGCTTGCGTTTGTGCGCCAACACTCATGAAGTTCTTGGCACTTACATTTTTAATCTTTAACATTAGACCTCAAGTTTGTTGTAGATGTCGATTAGTACTTGTTTGTCTACCGTGTTTGATTCGATAGTATCTAATTGACTGAGAACAATTTGATCTACACTTTCAAATTTAATTTCACCACCTTCAAAGTTTTCTTCTTCCATTTTAACTGGAATAAGTTGTAGCTCTCTTACTTTGTATTGCTCTGCAAATTTTTCTCTAATAAAATTAGCTTCTTCGTAGCTAATAGTAATGTTTAATTTTACACGAGCATAGGTGTATTCGTCAAGAAGATTCTGGTGGTTATCTAATAATTCTGTGAGACTAAAGACCTTAAACTTTGGACATTCTGGCCAATTTACATAAACTGGTTCTTCGCCCCAAGTAAGGAACATAGCACCACGTTCGTTGTCATCTACGTCTGCATAGTTATGTGGAAACGCATTACCGATATAGTGAATGTTATTTTTGTATTGACGCTTGTGGAAGTGTCCACTAAACACATACTCAGGGCCACTCAAGTGTTCGGCTTTGAGACCACCGTGGTCTGGCATTTCTACCATCGCATTCATTTTGAAGTAAGGTAGTTCTAAATGGCCAAACAGATATTTTACTTTGAGTTTTTGAATGGACTTCCATTCGTCGGCAACCAGCCATGGAATGATAGCAACATTGTCTTGCACAAAATGGTTATCAACCATTACAACATTGGGCAAGTCACGTGCATATTCGATGCTGTTAAGTTCACGCTTGTCTTTGTAGTACAAATCGTGATTGCCAGTAATAAAATAAACCTTTTCAAAGTTATCGTTTAACTTTTTAAGATCTCGAATACTAGCATTCATTGTTGCTACGTTAATAGTAGCACGATGGTGACTCCAGTCACCTAGGAAGATACATGTTTCGGCTCCGCGAGCTTTAGCTTCCGCAATAAACCAATCAACATATCTATGACAATCATCTAAATGGACGCGGCTGTTTTGTTTTAAACCGTAGTGTATGTCTGTAAAACAAGCCGCTGTTTTAAACAGCTGACTCATAGATCATCATACTCCTCGTATGAGGCTTTTTCTGCTTCCGCAGTTTCTCTCAATTGGCGGATTTCTTGTTCATGTGCCAGCTGACGACTAAAGCTGGGCATATGGCCTTGTTCAATCAAAATATCATCACGAATAGTTTGATTACGCTTTTCTAAATTTAATACTCTAGTAAAGCTATTGTTAACTGCGGCAGTATAATAAGCAAATGGATTGTCACTCTTTGCTTCGTTAAACTGTAGTCCAACTTGACTTAGCTGTACAAGTGCTTGACCACGCATTTCGTCGATGTATGTGTATCCGCGCCAGTTAGCTCTATGGCTGTAACGCTCGACTAGTTTCAAAAACATAGTTCCTAGCGTATTAGTAATACGTCCGTGAGATGCACAGAATTCACCATTACTGATACTGCCGCGCCAATGACTGCGAGCTACTTCTTTTAATTCGTTGTTAACATAAGCATAGTGTTTAAAAGGAGGAAAGTTTACTTTGCTCTTTTCATCTGCTTCGCTTTTTGGATTCTTTTTACGACCTTCTTCTTCGGGTACATGTTCATAAGTCATTACACGAAATACAACTTCGCCGTCGTCGAGGGAATCTGGGTCAATTGCAAAGTCCTTTTGTTTAGGCTTATTTCGGTAATCTTTTGTGTCATGCACTAGCATAGCTTCTGCATAACCTTCCGACTGTATTCGTGCCGCACGATTTTCTTTTGCAGTTTTGAGGGATTTCTTATTGATATCTTTAACACTATCAACAATAATATCGTACATATTATAGCGGTCGTCTTCAACAAAGCAATAGGTCATTTTGCTTTTGTGAATTTCCTTTAGAATATCTTTATTATTGAGATAGTTTTGCTTTTTTATAGTTACTGTCATGCAGGCTCCTGTAAGATGCTTTCTTACCAGTATACATTATTTTATAACAAAGTCAACGGAAATCCTTCGTTTCTTGAGTTTTCTGGCTAAGAATTAAAACGGGTTATTTGTAAATAGATAAATATTGGTATAGGAGAACGCTATGAGTCTAAAAAGAACAGCTGAATCATTTTTAAGCAACCAAGCAGGTAAAGGACTATCACAGGTCAAAAACCCTATCTTGCGTTCTGGCTTAGGAACAGTATTAAATAACTTCCTTCCCGGATTTGGCGGCGGAATTCCAGACTTCACTGATAATAGCTATGCTAAAATAGTCGACGACCGTCTTGCAGAAATAGCTAATCAGTCAAACACAGTTATTGCTACACAAGAAAACTTTCAAAGCACCAGTGACTTATTAAACAAGGGTTACGACTGGAGAGCTCGACTAAGACCAAAAGCCGGCGGCCTAGAACAATTTTATGGCAAAGTTGACAAAGGTGATACACTGCTAAGACCACTCAAAGAAACAGGTGGTTTAGTTTGGCAATACACTCCAAACATTTTCTTAAGCGGCACAGCGGAATATAATCAAGCCCTTATGCAAGGCATGAACTATCCTATCAATACATTCATTAGTAGTCGTGCACCAGACATTCCTGTTGCTGCCGATTTTACAGCCAGCGACATTTACGAAGCAAGATATCTGTTGGCTATTATGACTTTCTTAAAAATTTGTACCAAAGCATATTTTGGCGACACTGCGGTAGCAAGTGGCGACTTTGGCACACCACCTCCTGTTATGCTGTTTGAATACTTAGGCGATCATGGATTCAATAAGGTTCCTGTAGTAGTAACAAACTACAGTATGCAACTAGCTGATGACGTAGATTATGTTCCGGTAGTTGTCAATGATCAAACTACGTTTGTTCCTTCAAAAACAAACATTACTATTACATTAACACCAACATATACTCCACATAAGTTGCGTAGAAGATTTGATCTCAATGCAGTTAAAACTGGTCGTGCTTATAAGGATGGGTTTATCTAATGGCTGAAAATAGAATTCGTAAAGATAGTTTCATTAAGAATTTAGAAGTCATGGATGGGTTGTTCCTTGACTATAACGCATTACCATCTATTCCGCAATACGAAGACGATGAGCAGTATACTATTGATTATGCATATGATCAAAGACCAGATCTACTAGCACATGTACTCTATGGCAATGCAAGGCTATGGTGGGTGTTTGCATTAAGAAATCCTGATGTGATTGAAGATCCTACTAGAGATTTCAAGGCAGGCACAACTATCTATTTGCCATCCGGGGAAACAGTAAAGATTGTAGCAGAGAGCGCATAACATGGCAACATCCACTCGCGGGGTATCGCCAGAGATACCTGATCCATATGTAGGCACAGTTTACGGAAACATTTTAGATATGTACGACAACCCATCGTACAATCTAAAAATGTACATGATGCCTAAGTCTGAGTGGTTCACTACAAAAAAAGCACAAGCGGGTGCTACATCAACTTCTGGTAGTGCTAGATCCGATACACCTAGTACATCCACTGACAACAAAACACCAGTGGTTCCAAAGACTGTTGTTATTGCACAAACAGGTGTAACGGGCGTGGTCATGGATGACCTTACATTTGAAATGGCGCCACATACCAGCGGTGGATTTAATACTACCAAGATGACTTTTAGAATTATTCAACCGGGTGGTGCAAATATCTTAGATCAGATCATTGCCGCAGACAAGTTCTTGGGCAATGAGATAACTACATCTCCTGTATTTTTTGTTGATATAACTTTCAAAGGATATCGCACAGATCCAGACGATAACGATGCAGGCGGAGAAGTTACAACTATACTTGGACCAATAACATATCAGTGTAAACTAAACAAAATTGCAGTTAAGATAGATAACACAGGAAGCTCATACGATTGCGAAGCACAAGTTCAAGAAACCATTGCATTTACTGACCAGATTTATCGCGTACCTGCAACATTAAGCAGTGTAGGTAAAACAATCACAGAGCATGTAAAAAGTTTTGAAAAGAGTTTGAACGATTATTATCTTGCTATCTCAACTTCGTACGAAAGACCCGATGAGATTAAATTTGATCTTTCAGGGCTTATCGGCGAAGGTGGTGCCGCGTTCGAAGGCGGCGATGTCATAAAGATCAAAGACGATACTCTTAATACCAGCAACAACAAAGAAGCTGAAGATATTAACCGAGCATGGACAAACTTAACCAACGAAACAGTTGAACAAGAACAACAAAGCGCAGAAACACCTCCAAAAAATACAGGTAAAGTAGACATTGTAGTCGAAGGCGACAATATTAAAGTTACAAAAGGTTGGACATTTGACCGATACTTTTTTGTGTTACTGAGTATGAATCAAGAATTCTTAAACATGATCACACGAAAAACAAATTTCTCTGATCCTGGTGATTCATCTGTTAACAAGGCAAAAACGTTTATCTCTTGGATGAGGATGAATGCAGAAGTTGAAGATCTACAATGGGATAAGAAACGTGGAGCATATACAAAACGTTATATCTACAAACCAACTTTGTATAACACCGGTCGCAGTGATGTACTTTTAACAATTGACGAAGTTGATATTTCCGGTAGTGAAGCAGCCGCAACCAGTAAGTTGCAAGGTTACTATGGCGCAGGTCAACTGCACAAAAGTTATTACTATATATTCAGTGGCCGCAATGATCAAATTTTAAACATTGATATTGCATATGAAGCCGGTGCAACATTATTAGTACCACCAAAAGGTGGTGCATTAGGAGATGTGAGTATTACTTCGGCAGTAGCACTTAACTCTACTGTAGCCGCCAATGCAGATGCATCTGGTGGTACAATATTTAACAAAGCAAAAAATGCAGCCAACAAAGCTAAATTTGGCGACTTACTGAACTCGATTAAAGATACTGCGGCCTCTGTTAATTCTATTGCAGGCGCCATTGGTAGGTCTCCTGATCAGTTGAGAACAATATTAAATGATACCACTGGTAAAGCACAGCGTGATTTAGTTAATGCATTGGATTCAAGAACTATTAATCGTGTTGCTTCTGCGGCTGCAATGTCAAATACCAGTTCAAGCCCAACAGACCAGCCAGCTGGTAGCACTCCTGGCGGAGCACCTTATACCCCCGAAAAAAGCGGATTTGTATATTCAGAAGATTTGGTAATGTCATCTGATGCAGTTACCACAGACGATTTAAAAAATTCAAAAATAGATGTTGACCTACGCTACGAAGTGTTAGGAACATCCACAGTGCCAAATATTGCAGAAGCCGCCACATATGTGACAACCAATCCTGGAAATACATTGTTTGGTTATGTATACCAACAACATACAAGCAGTGCATTTTTAAACAAAGTACAAATGACAATACGTGGAGATCCGTGGTACTTGGGCAAAGGCGAAATGACTAAAAACATGTCAGAGAAGTCAAGCCCCGCGGTTATGAGTTACAAAGGCAATGACAATCTTTTCATATTACAAATAGCTGCCGCAAAATCTTACGACCCAGCAGTTGACGATGAAGATAACCTCAAAAATAGTGGTTACTGGAACTTTGATGGGATGAGCAACAGTTTCTCAGGTCTTTTCAGAATTACAAAAGTAGTAAACAATTTTAGAAATGGTATCTATACAGTTGATGTAGAAGCAACCAAAGACATGGCTGTGCCATTGAATAAAATTCGCAGAGTTAGGGTAAATGAAAAACCACGTGATCTAACAAGTGTGGCAGGTTACGATGCTGCCGCTAAGACACTGGGTACTCCTGCCAGTGAAGTAGGAGTAACGCCCCCAGGTGACCCATTCCAACCTGGATTGGTTGGCGCACCGCCAAAGGCTGGTTCAGCTAATATGGCTGGACTTAGAGATTGGCTACAAGCACAAGGCGCGGTGGCTGATGAAAATCCCAACTTCCCCGGCGATTATACTGAAAAGAAACACTCATCCAATGAACATCGAGAAGGTAGAGCATTTGATGTTAACTTAAAAGCAGGCGACGATTCCAAAGATCCTGTGCTTGGTCCAAAGATGGACAAGATCGAGGCTGCACTTCGTGCACAAGGATGGCAGGTTGTTTGGAGGAAAGCAGGCCACTTTGATCACTTACACGTATATCACCTTAGAGGACAGTAAAATAAATGTCAAGTAATTCACAAATTAGCGGTAAGAACCCTGAAACTAAAAAAGATCAGGGAAAAGATCCTACCTATGGTATATTTGTTGGCGAAGTAACCAGCACAAAGGATCTTAGCCGCACAGGTAGAATACAAGTTTTTATTAGTGCTCTAAGCAAAGACAAAACCAGTCCAGCTGGCCGTTTCGAATGCACCTGGACCAGTCCTTTTGCAGGCGGCACTGATCCTGCTGCCATTGGTGAAAAAATTGAAAGCTATGAGCAAACACAAAAAAGTTACGGACTATGGATGGTACCACCGGACATAGGCAATCTTGTGTTGGTGTGTTTTGGTGACGGCAATTTGAAGTTTCCATTTATCATTGGTTGTTTATTCCCTGACAAATACAACTACATGGTCCCGGGAATGGCCGCTGGTAAAAGTTATAGTGACTCAAGTTTACTAGTACCGGTAGCGGAAAAAAATAAGCGTGACGAGCGAACAACTCACAATGATGCAATCAGGCCAATACATATTGATCTTGCCGAAAACATTGTCAAGCAAGGTCTTATCAACGACCCAATACGTGGAGCGGGTTCGTCTAGTTCACGCAGAGAAAGTCCAAGCGAAGTGTTTGGTATACTAACACCAGGCCCACGTGATCCAAAGAATTTTAACAATAGATTAGCTGGGCACCAATTTATTATGGACGACCGTTACGGCAGTCGTATGATACGTTTAAGAAGTGCCGGTGCACAACAAATACTAATGGATGATACAACTGGTATTATCTATATCATTAACAAAAGCGGCAAAACATGGGTAGAACTTGATAACGGGACTATCAACTTGTTTGCCGACGCAAGCATTAACATGCGCACCCGCGGCAATTTTAATCTACGTGCAGACTTAGACATCAATATTGAAGCAGGACAGAATGTAAACATCAAGGCCGCTGGCGATAACATTGGTGGTAAAGAATACAAAGGCATCCATAAAGGTAATGCCACTGGACTGCCCAAGGGATCAGGCGGAGCCGTTAACATTGAATCTGCCGGACCAATTAATCAATTTGCAATGACAACTTTTAACGCTACGTCTGCAGTTAGTGATATGAATTTCAGTGCGGCTGGTTCGTTGCGTGCCACATCGGGTCCAACAGGTATGAGTCTAGATACCAAAGGCCCAATGAGCATTGAGGCACTAATGGCATTGGGCGTAAAAGCATCAGGCATAGGTGTACAAGGTGGTGCTGTAATTGGCATGAACGCTGATTTAATAAACTTAAACGGTACACCAGGTCCTATTGTGCCTGCCATACCCGCCATACCTGCACCACGCATTGCTGTTCAAGCAGGTCAAGATGATCAACCTAGAGAACAGCCCGTATTCAATGCAGACAATGCTAAAATTGGTAAACCTTCAATTCCTCTACAAGGCAAAAGACCCGGGACCAAAGACAAAATTGAAAGTATTGTTCCAGTTTTAGTTACAGCTGAACCATATACAGGCCACGCTGGAAAACCACCTGATCCTGCTACTGATGACCCAACTAAGGTTGGTGCTGATCCTAGTGTATCGTCTTCTACTAAGCCCGGAGAAAGTAATAACCCAAATAAACCTGCTGATGTACAAACACCTGCAGGATCAAAGGCTGGTGTTGATTACAAGAATCCCACAACCGGAGGCCCTGCTTCTACAGGTGGCACATCGGGTAGTCAGGCAAGTACTGGCGCGGCGAAATCTGCAACTGATAGTTTAAAAAATGCCAATGCCGCATTGGAACGAGCAGTTAATTCCATACCAACATACGCAGATATTCAAAATGCAATAAACAATTTTGCAAGGGCCGCAGAAAAGAAACTAATGGAAATTACCAATTTGGATAATGTGGTTAAATCAATCGAAACAGCTATCCCGCCTATACGTTTCCCAATTACAAATGCTATACAAGAAAAAATTATTGGCGTACAAAAACAATTGAAGGAAATGGAAGCACGTCTAAATCAGTTTGGTATTGACAAGCTAGGGTTGCCCCAGGACTTGCTCAAAGGTGAGTTAGGCAAAATGAAAGGCTTTATTGATCAAGCTGGCAAACTAGCAACCAATGCTAGTGACTTTGCTGACAGATTAAAACAAGCAGGCATTACTGTTATGCGTGATGGTCCAAGTCTAATCTACCAAGATGCACTAGGCAATAAAATTGTAGATATATCAAACGGCATTGGGCCAATTGGAACCACAATGGCACTTACATCAGATTTGAATTCGTCATTTGAAAGTGTTAAGTCAATGATCAACGTTCAACTGAATGATAATCAAACAGCGGCTATTTCAAGTTTTGTTCAATCTATTGGACCTGAGAACTTTGCCAACAGTGAAGTATTAGCGGCACTCAACGAAGGCAAGTACAGCGAAATTCCACGACTCATGAAGGGCTGGAGTCTGGGTGCTGACATCAGCGGCGCCGGCACAGAAGGTTCTCTTGTATATCGCGAAGATCTAGAAGCCCGTAGAGTATACGAAGGCGAAGTATTCCAAACGCCAGACGAAGTAGAGATTACTCCGCCAACAAATGTACAGCCCGGCGACATTGGATTCTTACGATTAGCAGAACACATTGCAGGCTTACGTGCTGAATATGTACGTCAGAAACTAAACGAGTTTGGCTTCTCATAAAAATATAGGACCGTTAAGGTCCTATATTTTCTTATAAGATAAGTTCTACACTTTCCTCATATTAGTATCTCTATAGTATTAGGCTCTATTAGCGTTAGATACCATACGTTCCATTTCGTACAGCTCAGCTGGTACTGAATTGTTGTTGTAACGGAAATTACCTACCAAGTTAATAGTGTCAAACAACACATGCTTCTTGGTTACAGTATCGTACAACCCAACAGTAAAGTACTTCCTACGCTGTTCAAAAATTCTGAGAAACCTATCTGTCTTGTTTGCTGAATTAAACTTCTCAGCGGCTTCACAGACTTCGTCGAACTTCTTGGTCAACTTATACATTTAAAATAACACTCTTGTTAAGTTAATGAAAATGATAGCAAACAGTGCTATCGGCCCGTGTAAGTTCTTGCACTTACAAAACAACTATAACAGACACACTATTTTATGTCAACCGGTTTATAGTTCAATTGCTCTACGGAAAACAAGTTCTTGGCGACTGAACGCATCGATTTCCCATGGTTGATCTAAATAGTGCGTCTTATTAGAGTAACGCTTGCCCATCCAAATTCTATTTTGGTTAGGCAAAAACTTCATTTGTCCTTTGGCTAACTGCCTTACGTGGACCATTTCGTGTGCTAGGGTTAAACCCATTTCTAGCAAACTTGTTTTTGTGATACGCTTTGGTTGTTTGATTAACACAAGATAACAATCAGCTATTTCAATATTGAGGGTTGCACCCTGCATACCTTCTTCTAAATCTGTAGCGTCGTTGGTAACTTTTACAAGTACAGCACGTTGACTTTTAGTTAAAGCCAACTGCTCGATCATAGAAGGCATAAGGCTTTCAATAAACTTGCCTACTTTGGTATTTTTTGAATCAACGTCAAATTCCACAATGTTCCTTTAGTTACTTAGATTTTGATTGATGCTTGATCCAGCGATTCATCAAGCCCACTTCGCGTCCATAAGCCTCAACTTCCCAAGGAGAATCAAAATAACTATCCTCTCCTTGTTTGGGACGCCATACTTTGCCCAGCCAAACACTTTCTAACTTGTAACCACCACGTGCAGTGCCGTAGTCTTTTACCAGTTCGTTTTTGGCATGTTGTTTTACATGCACCATTTCGTGTGCTAGTGTTTGAATGAGGTCATCATCGCCTCTTTTATTACGCAATTGGATAGTGAAATATCTACTGCGACGAGTACCATCTTCGTTTATTGCAGTGCCTTGCACATCTAACTTGGGATCTAGCTCAATGTCGAGTTCTAGATTGTCTACCATTCGTTGATGCATCAAGCAACGTGCAAAAAACTCAGAAGCTTCACACAACTCTGCTATTAATTTCTTATTTTTAGTACCAAAAACGGAGATTTCCATAGAGTACCTGTTTTTTTAGTTTACATTACATTATAGCAGGAAATTTGGTGCTTGTCAACCACCTTATTTTATGGCATCATTAAAACTAGTTTTAACTTTTAAGATAAATAATGTTATGGTAACATTTAAAGGTTTCAGCACAGTTGACCAGGTTCGCGCACCATATACGTTGGTAGATCGCGACTTGGTAAAACGTGATTTGCTCAATACTTTTTACACTAGAAAAGGTGAAAGAGTAATGAGACCAAATTATGGCAGTAGTATTTGGGATTTACTAATGAACCCCGAAGACACGCTAACTAGATCAGAAATTGAAGATGATATACGTGCTATCATTGAAGCTGAACCAAGAGCCAATCATGTTGAGACAACTATGATATTCTCTGACCAAGCACTTAGAATTGAAATTACTATTCAATATGTTGCAACCGGCGATAAGGATTCGCTGTATCTAGAATATGTAAGAGACGCAACTGCGGCTGCAGACAATATAGGATAACGATAATGTCATTAGTAAACAGACAAAATAATTTATTTGCTAGCGAGGATTGGAAAGTAGCCTATAAAGCCTACAGCCAAATCAATTTCCGCGCATATGATTATGATACTATTAGAACCAGCCTAGTTGAATATGTAAGAACTAATTTTCCTGAAAATTTCAACGACTACATTGAAAGCAGTGAGTTTATTGCAATTATTGAATTGCTGTCTTACCTGTCACAGAGTCTTGCTTTCAGAATGGATTTAAACAGCAGAGAAAACTTTTTAGAGACTGCTGAACGTCGCGACAGCGTGTTCAAACTAGCTCGCATGCTGGGCTATAACCCAAAGAGAAATATCACAGCCAGCGGACTAATGAAAATTACCGCGGTTAGAACCACACAACCATTAAATGATAGTTTGGGTAATCCACTAAACAACAGAACAGTTTATTGGGATGACGCAAACAATGCACAAAGTTACGAGCAGTTTATTACTATTTTAAATGCTGCCATGACCAGTGCAAACAGATTTACATCACCGTCAAAGACTGGTACAGTTGGCGGTGTTTCATCGGAATTATATCAATTAAACACACCAATTGGTTCTCCACTGGCTTATAACTTTACACTAAATGTAAACGGTAGTGCAAAACCATTTAACGTAGTTAACCCTGACTTGATTGACAACGGATACTTCTTTGAACGTCATCCTGATCCTACAAACTTGTTTAACATGATCTACAGAAATGATGGGCTAGGTTTAAACAGTGTTAACACTGGTTTCTTTGTGATGTTCAAACAAGGTAACTTGGACTTCCGTGATTTCAACTATACAACACCCGTTGAAAACAGAGCAGAAGATGTTGAAATTGCCAACATCAACGAAACAGATGTTTACCTACAAGAAATCAATTCAAACGGTCTTGTGTTAAACAAATGGGAAAAGATTCCAAACACAATTGGGCAGACACTAAACTATAACAGCATTAGTTTAGGCACCAAGAACTTGTATGCGGTTGAAAACATCAATAACGGTGGCGTGAGAATCAAATATCCAGACGGAAACTTTGGTAACATTCCGTTTGGTATTTTCCGCTTCTGGTTCCGTACCAGCGAGCCAACACGATATACTATCCAGCCAGAAGATGCACGTGGTGTTAACATCACGATTCCTTACGAAGACAATCGCGGCAGAGAACAATCGCTTACACTAACATTTAGATTAGATCGCAGAGTAAACAATAGTTTACCACCCGAATCACTGGATGCTATTAAAGAACGTGCACCACAGATTTACTATTCTCAAAACAGAATGGTAAGTGCACAAGACTATAACGTATTTCCGTTAAGCCAAAGCAACAACATTACTAAGCTAAAAGCATTGAACAGAACTCATGCTGGCCACAGTCGTTATATTGACATTAACGACCCTACCGGCACTTTCCACAATGTTGATACTTTTGCCAAAGACGCAATTTTATATGTGGAAGATAGAAACACTACATCTTCTATTATTGTTAACGCTAATAACACACCTGCAGAAATTGTTGCAAGTGTTATCCCACACTATCTCAAAGAACAAAGACTAAACAACTTTGTTTACTATGGTTTGAGAAATCTATGGACAGACTTCTCATCTGAGAAATTTAAAACGTCTAACTTGAACATTCGTTGGAAGCCTTTACCATTAATGAGTAAGAGCAAAACTGGATACATGACTGAAACATTTAGCACCAACGGTGAAACTGTAGTCATGACAAATACCGATACAAGTACACGAGTATTCAAAGACAGTAACTTTGTTAAGTTTGTAAATTCAAACAACCTAGAAGATTACAAATGGGTACGAATTGTCAGTGTTGAAAACAACGGACAATTAACCAGCGGACTAACTACCAGTGTAGGACCATGGGTACTCAGCGAGGAAGTATCAGAAAATTGGTTTGCCGAAGAAGTTATTGCAACACTAAGAAAAGTGTTCAATAACACCGAAAGCACAAACATTAGATCAGAGATTTCAAATAAGAAAACTTTTGGACTAGGCTATAACGTTAGTTCGGATTCATGGTATGTAGTTGCATCAAAGGATCTTGACAAGACCGGTGACTTCAGCGTTGCTTATGCAGAAAACACATCAGGTCAAGGCCTTGATAGTAGTTGGTTGCTGTTGTTTGAATACAGCCCTATCAATACTGTAAGCTATAGATACAATGTGACTATTCGCGGCCAGGACTATGTTGTACAAAGTGTCAATGATTTAAAATTCTATAATATTAAGAATGTTAAAGTTGTTGATTCTGAAAACAAATCATCGCAGGATGTTATTACATTTAATACATTAAACACCAAACCTGGTAGCAGTGAAACCATTGAGTGGTTTATCAGAGCCAGTGTTGGCTATTGGAGAAATAAAGTAACTGGTTCGTTGCATATTCCTGCAAACTTTGCCACTAACATTCCTCTAAGAACTCGCGGAACAAAATGGAACGATGTAGAAGTTTCTTGGAACAGTAACTTTGGCTTGTTTGATCCACAGCCCGGTTCATTGGATAATATTGTTGATCCAACAGCAGGTAATAGATATGTTAGCGAAGCAATAGCTCGTTTAAACACTTATTTTGATGATGGCACAGAAAGCAGTTTAACCAGCAATGTAACTATTGCCAATAACAGTGGACAGCTATCACGCTTGCCTAGCACAATTACAATTCCTTTTAACAGCACAACATTTGGCACAAACATTCTAGACGCAAACGGTAACATTACTTACAGACAGTTTAATGCAGCCGGTACCGGATTAGAAATCTTCCACGGTAATACAACTTGCTTCAGCTACGGCGCAACTGGGTCTAGTTATAGCTCAAACGTTTCGCTGGCTGGTAGATTACATTTGGCCAATGCAAACGTTACTGCACAAACTGGTAATCTTGTGTATACAAATATACAGGACAATGTTTATCACTTGTCCACAGACAAGACAGGTACTACCAGTCGCGATCAACTAGTGTTAAACTATGTTAACAACAAAGACAGTTTAGATCAAGACATTCAGTGGCAGGTAGTTGATGTTTACAAATATGCAGATGGATACACTGATCCTCGCAAAGTAATTGTAGCACCTTTTGACACTGACAGCGATATGGTACCTGATAGACCATTGCAGTTTGCAGAATATGTTGATCCAGACAATCTACAATTATTTGAATACTATACAGATTTTGATGGTTACACTTATGATAGACCAGTCTCTGGCGTTATCCTAGATTTCCGCACAGAAGATTATTTGTCAGTTAACTTCACCGACGATACTATTAGTCCTGGTAGTTATGTAAACAACACAACACTAAGTTCTGTTGATTGGATACTGGTAAAAAATCTTGCTGTAGTACAAGCACATCTAGAGAATGATCAAGGCAAACCTACAGATAGCAATAATACATATAAGGCTATAAAGATTTATTCTGTTGAAGAAGATACCTGTTATTTGATGACACCAAGTAGTACAAACTTAAATACAATACGTGCAGTAGAAACAACTGACTTCTTTGTAAAACATGGCCGCGGCCCAACACAAAATACCGCAAGCCTTACACAAGAAGACAGTATCATTCGTTGGCAGCACGTGGCACCTAATGATGTAAGAATTGATCCAAGTATCAGTAATGTAGTTGAAATGATTGTGTTAACCACTAGTTATTATAATGAAATATTAGCATATCAGGCACAACCATTGGGCCGTACAGTTCCTAAGGAACCAACTAGTGCAGAGTTAAGTGTTGAATTCCAAACACTCAATGAATACAAAGCAGCCAGCGATAGTCTAGTTTTCCGTAGTGCTAAATTTAAACCATTATTCGGAACACAAGCAGACTCAGAGTTTCAGGCTCGTTTCCGTGTTGTAAAAATTTCAAACCAACTCAGCGACAATGAATTAAAGACAAGAATCATTTCCGCTTTTAACAGTTACTTTGATGTAGAAAATTGGGAATTCGGTGAAACATTCTATTTCACAGAATTGAGCAGTTATGTACATCAACAGCTAGGTAGTGCTATTGGTAGTATCGTTATTCTACCAAAGAATACCAGCGGTAAGTTTGGCGACCTGTTCCAGGTAAAAGCCGAACCAAACGAAGTATTTTTAAACACAGCCACAGTTGACGATATTGAAATCGTAGAAAAAATTAATTCACAAACATTGCGTACTGATCGTTAAGGGTAAAAAATAATGTCAGATAAGATTTACAAAAAACTTCCTGGGGTAATGCAGACAACTGCAATTAAGAACTTTTTTGAAAGCACAGTTGAGCAGTTATTCAGTAAAGCAAATGTAGAAACAGTACAAGGTTTCATTGGTAGCAAAACCAGCGGAGACTCGGGCGTTAAAGGTACTTATATACCTGAGCCTACTGTTACACGTCGTTTTTACAGCGTTTCTCCAGTAGTAAACAACATTAATCCTCAAACTGGTACCAGTGAGAATATCCTTTTCTATGACGAGTTTATTGAATCATTGTCTACATACGGTGTTAATGTTAAAAATCATAATAGATTGTTTGGTGAAAGCTATAGCACTTTTATGCCACCAATCGATGTTGACAAACTTGTTAACTATCAAGAATACTATTGGTATCCTGCCGGACCGTCAACCATTGAAATTTCAGGTACACTAGATACCCCTATTGATATATCTCGCGATATTGTAGGTAGAATAGATTATACTTCGCCTAACAACAAAAAGTTCCGCAATGGTATGATTATCAAATTTGTTGGGCAGTATGTAATTCCTAGCGCACAGGTTGGTATTGAGTATATCATTGAGGGTGTTGGCGAAAGCATTTATCTTGTACCAAAAGCAGATAATTTCAGCACACGTTTTTCTACACCAGTTGATGATTTGTTTGACGCATCTGTATTCGGATTAGACGATGCTAACCTAAGACACAGTGTAGGCAGTGTTTCAAGCGTTACAATTTTAAACGGTGGCACCGGCTACAGCAACTCGGACATTGTTGTGTTTACTGGGTCATCTACAACTGCCGCCACAGCAAATATTGTTGTAGATGGTAGTGGTACCATAACTTCTTTTGTTATTAACACCGCCGGTAGTGATTACAGCGATCAAGTGTCTGTTACTGTTCAAAGCGAAACAGGCCAAGACTTTGTTGGTTCTGTGGTCTTTGATGACATGCATAGTTTTGGCAGTGGCACAGTAGATATTTTAAATACACAAGCACAAGTTGGTATTAATCCAAACACTGGAAAATACTTCTTGTTAGGCGGCACTTATAGTTTTGACAAAGACTCAGACGGCGATGGCGAAGGCGACACAGCGTGGGGCGGCGGTCTATCTCAGACTGTGCAAGATTATATTATTATTCAACGAGGCGCAGCTAACAAGAATGCATGGAGTCGTGTAAACTTTTGGTACCATAAAAATAACTTCTTGGATGCCGGCGATGAGCTTCCTAATAGCCAATATCGTGCTGTACGCCCTATTATTGAATTTGATCACAGAATTGAATTATACAATCACGGCAGCCGCGGTATCGGTGCTGTTAATATTGCTTGTACAAATCTAACATACGACGAAGTTGTAGGCTCAAGAACAGGTATGCTCATTGATGACGTACCAGTTGAACGTGCTACAATTATCTTTCCTAACGAATTGCACAATGTTGCAAAATATATCTATCGTGCTGTAACAGATACAGCAACTAACTTAATTGAACTAGTACGTGTTGGTGATCCTTATTTAAATCCAGTTGGCGCCGAAGACGGCGACGAAGATTTCGTTGCGTGGGAAATGGTTGATGGCGATGTTGTACAAATTATAAATGGTAATTACAACATTGGTAAAGAATATCGTTGCACCGGCGATGGACTAACACTTTGCCAAGAAAAGATTACCACTAACCAAGATCCACTGTTTAATCTCTATGACGACGCCGGTGTGTATCTAGGTGATCCTGGAAAGTATCCTGATGCTACTTTCAGCGGTAACGCTTTATTTGGTTACATGAGAAACACCGATTATATGTATAACGTTGATGAAACAAACGTTAGCAGATCTACAACAACAGATTCGGTACTTGGTTTTAATTTATATTACAGACCGTTTAAAGCTAGCAGTGAAATCGCATTTAAAAATCATCAGGCTTTACAAGAAGAATTTTATTTCCCGTTAGGAACGGATGTTGAAACTTTCATTCCAGGCTTTTATTTTTATAAACTGCTCAAGGACACCGACGAGTTTCATTCAGATTGGAAACCTGTTCCTACACCAGCAGTACAAAAAATCTACACAACTTATACATTAGATCAATTTGACATCGATGAAGAATCTAAAACATTCTTTATTGGCTGTGAACCAAATCAAAATCCTAATGTAAACAGTGGCTATGAAGTTCATATCAAAGTAAACGGCATAAGCAGACAAGACTTTACCTACGGCGCTAGTCGCGTAGGCTTTATTGATTTTGACGCATTTGATTTTACAGTAGGTGACTTCATTGAAATCACAGCAGAATCGGACGCTGGTTTAATCTCCTACGATAGTATCAGCAAGTATGAAGTACCGCTGTCATGGAGAAATCCATACAATACTTCTTATTCTGTAATTTCTGAACCAGAATACCTACAGCACTTTAAAAATTACATGGAATCACAAAACGGATTCCTAGGCGATAGTTTAAGTGTTAATAACTTTGCTAGCAGTGAAAAAGACCTTTCTTACGCTACAGATATTATTCGTTCAAATCATAACTCGGCATTGGCAGGGTTCTTGCTTGACGATCAGCCACATAATTTAGTTAGTGCAATTAGATTTAATGCCAGTGAATATCAAAAGTATAAGAATCGTCTCAAAAGAGAAATCGAAAACTATTACAATACATATGATATAAGTTTGTATTCAAACGAATATGTTCTAGAGCAAATTTTAAGAAATGTTATTTCCTATAAGGTTGGCAAAGATGTATTCAATAGAACATATGTAATTCCTTTCGGTGATAACTATACCGCCGAAGAATTTGTGGTCAACGATACATTTACAACAGAATTTGTTTCTGCAGAAAACGTTGATTTGAATAACATTGAAAACAGTTTATTAGTCTACTTACGTAGAGATTCTGCAAATTCTACAACATTACTCGACATCGATTTAGATTACACTATTACAAGTTTCAATCCTCTAACAATTGAAACAACTAACAATGTCTCTTTGGTACTTGGTGATGTAATTGTATTAAAGATTTATAACAGCGAACGTGATAGTGCACAGTGTCCGCCAACACCGAGTATTTTAGGACTTTATCAGTTATATCAACCTGTTATTGAAATTGATAACAGTTTCAAAGAACCTATTACAGTTATTCAAGGACATGACGGTTCTAGAACTCCAGCGTGGGGTGATCGCCGTGATGAACTATTACTTGAGTTTGAAAAGAGAATTTACAACTCGGCCACATCTGAGTTTAGATTGGCCAACAGCTTACCAGAACTAAACAAGACATTAGTTAAGCCTGGTGCTTTCAGAACCACAGGGTTTGAGTACAAAGAATGGTACGATTTAATGCGTTACCATTTTGCATCATGGACTACTGCAAACAAAGTAGATCCAATTGAAAACCAATTCTTTGACGAAGCTGATCCATGGACTTGGAACTATCGCGGTAGCCAAGACATTGGCGGTAACTGGAAGGGGTGGTATTTGTTCTACTACGATACTATTCATCCGAACACTCACCCATGGGAAATGCTAGGCTTTACTGAGCAACCAACCTGGTGGGAAGACCAATATGGCACAGATTATAGCAGTCTAAATACTGCATTGTGGAGTGATCTAGGAGACGGTATTATACGTCAAGGCGCTAGAGAAAACCTAACAAATAATGCATACCTAGTTAACAATCCATATCGTCGTGTAGGCTTACACGAAGTTATACCTGTTGACGAGTCTGGTAACTTGATTCCTCCATATAATATTATTTCAACTGGTACCACAACCAAAGTATCAGATTGGAGAAATGCCACAGTTGATTCAAGCCTAGGTTATAAAACCACAAGCATTCTTGTTAACGATGGTATTAATGTAAGCTACGACAGTAGCAATGTCTATCTCGAAGGCAGAGCATTAGTTAATCATACTATTACAGTAGAAGAAAACTTTGTTGGCCACACAGGCATAGAAGAACAAGATATAAGCTACGCATGGCCACGCACACCTACAAGCGTGGTGTCTAAAACCGATTTACCAGATTATGCAATTGGTGTATTAATTAATGGATTGCCATTATATAATACTGCTACAGTTGATACCTGGAATAACGAAGGCGAATGGAATTACAACAAGGCTGTGATTGAAAGTCACAGTGACTTAACCTACGGACATGTAAACAGTAACGGCTTAATGCACTACTATACTGTTGATCCTGTGGTTGTTGAATTAGAAGAATGGGATGACTCTGTGCACAGTCCAATTATTGGCTGGGCGTTTGATGGTCTACCAATTTACGGTCCATATGGATATACAGAGTATAATGCCAACGGTACAGTTAAAAATGATACCATTACAAATATTAAGAGCGCATTTAAACTACGTTCAGGTATCCGACAAACAGGCCCCGGTGGTGCACACACAGGCGTGTTTGTACAAGACTATGATTACAATGCCGCAGTAGATGGTAAGCCTGGATATGTTGGACACCCAACCTTAGGTGGTTATGGTGTATATAACGTTCGTTATGGTAGAACTCCTGACAGTCCCAATACACCAATTTATTTCTATGTTGCAACAATAGATGACAGTGGTAAGCCAATGTTCCCTTATGCAGTGGGCGGCGGTGTAACTACACACTCGTTAAGTAATGCTGTATATGATGGCAAATACTATGGCGTTCCATTAGATCTAGTAAACAACACTCAAAGTAGTGCAGTAGTTCCTGCAGGGACCACGGCAGCAATTACCAGCGATAAAGTAGTTGAGCTTTCAACCACAGACGCGATCAATGCCGATTGGAAGTTCGGCGATGGCGCACCTGTTGAAATGGCATGGAAGTATTCTGAGAATTACCCGTTTGCTGTCAGTGAAGCATTACTATTAGCAAAGCCTGCTATGTTTGCAACAATGTTTGCGGACCCAACAGAGATTGAAAGAACAGTAGCCAACCCGGGTATTGTAGTTGAAAAAACTTCAAGGGCTATCTGGAATTACACTAACCCAAGTCACTTCAGAATTCACGGAGATATTAACTTAGTTGATGGAAGTTTTGTAACAAACATTGGTTACACTCAGTTTATTAACAGTTGGTTAGCCTTCCAGGGACTAACTATCAATAATAGTTTTGCTTACAAGCTAAGAACACTAAATGTGAAACTTGGCCATAGAATGGCAGGCTTCATTGACAAAGATACAATGGTATTGCGTACCGACCAGTATAGTTCAACTGGTAATGCGACTAGCTTGATTATTCCACAGGAAAACATCAACGTACAAGTACATAGTTCTCCATACAAGACAAGAAACTTCTATAGTGGTGTAATAATTGAAAAAACAGAGCTAGGTTATAAAGTACGCGGCTTTGATAAAAACTTTGGTTATTTCTTAACTCTTGAAAGTAATACAAGAGGTCCACGTGAACGTGTAAGTGTTGGTGGCGAACCTGCACAGTTTGTTGACTGGGCTCCCGCAACTGACTACAAAAAGTCTACAATAGTTCGTTATCAAAACGGTTACTATTCGGCTTCTACAGATGTTGCTAGATCTGCAACATTTGATAAAACACTATGGACAAGACTTGGCGCACTGCCACAGATTGGTGCTGCCAGCGGCACAGTATATCAAGAGACAACTGGTAATGTTATCCGTGTTGATTACGAAACATTATTCACAACAACTGATGAAGTATTCAACTTCTTAATTGGCCTAGGCAAATATCAAAAGTCAATTGGCTATAACTTTGGCGAATACGATAGTGGCATCAATGCTGTTCGCGACTGGACCTATGCAGCCAAACAATTCCTATTCTGGGTAACTGGTAATTGGGAAATTGGCAATACGCTAGAATTAAGCCCAATGGCGCCACGTATCATCTTTGAAACAGAACTTGGGTTTATTTCAAAGTTAAATCGTGTAGACCGCGATCAGTTTGTTCTAATGGATCATGAAGGTGCAGTAATATCACCCACTGAATGTGAAATCATTAGAGAAGATAATCGAATTGAAATCGTTCCACCTGCAGGTAGACAGCTTTATAGTGCACTTATCTATACACAGGAAATCGAACATGTTATCACAGTTGATAACAGCACTATCTTCAATGATGTAATATTTGACCCTTACCTAAATCAACGCCACACACGATTCAAGATTAAAGCCAAGAGAACTGCTAACTGGAGCGGCCGTTATGTCAGCGAAGGCTTTATTATTTCAGGCGATGAACTAAAGCCAAACCTTGACAAGATGGCCAGTAGTATCAGTAGATACAATGAGCTTGGCTTTGTTCCTGTTGACAAACAATTATATCAGGTAGCTCGCGCACAGTTTGGTTATCAAGAAAAGGAATATCTCAAAGAACTTGATATTTTAGATGACCAGCAAGTTGATTTCTACTTGGGTATGCTACAAAGTAAAGGTACTACAACTAGCTTAGGACGTATTGCACGTAGCAATGCAATTGTACAAGGTAATGTAACAGTTTACGATGAATGGGCTTTAAGAGTAGGTGACTTTGGCGACGTTGAAAACTTCCAAAGCATTGAACTAAAGATCAACAAGAGTGAAATTGTTAACGATCCACAATTGGTGACTTTGGCATTCCCAGAAGATACAACAAACATCGTTGATAAAATTGAAGTACTTGAAAGAAAACACAAGTACTACAATGCACCTCAAATTGTTATTTCAGCACCAGAGCGTAGTACAGGTGTGAGAGCAACAGCATCTGCTACATTAAATTCTGCAGGAGAGATAGGAAGCATCACAGTAACTAACAGTGGTTCAGGATATGGCGACTTTGTTGGTGTTACTGTTATTGCTGGTAATGTTGTTGTTGATACAGTTGATACTAAATTTAATACTGTCACTGCACTAAGCAGTGGATCGTGGATCAATACCAGTGGATTGTCAAATGTTATTATTACTGATCATTTTGGTAATAATAATGTTGTAGTAAATCTAAGTTCAGCTACAGATGCTGACGATATCGTAACATTAATTAATAACACTGCCGGCCTAGGCGGTAACATTACTGCCGCAGTATATCGCAGTGATACTGATAGTGATGCTGATGGTGACGTTGACGTTAAATATACCCTTGCATTGTCAGGTAACGATTTTACAATTGTTTCAGCTGATCCCGGGCTATACTTAACAAACGGTAGATATCAACCACGTCAGCGTTATGCAGTAGAAGCCGCAAACAATACTGTAGCCGCTAATGTTTCTGTTAAGATCGATGGCAACTCAGTAAGTTCAAGTAACTGGGATTTTGATATTGGCGATCGTTGGAAGATTACCACAGTTTCAAAAGCAGATCAAAATGCATCACTGACAGTAAATCTAAACTCTGGTTTAGAAAATGCATCAAATACTTTCCATGGTGAGAATATTATTCTCACTGAAGGTGATTATCCTTTTGTTGATGTATACGTAAATGGCACAAAAATTGTAAACAGACCGGATCAACAGTTATTCAGTCTTGCATCTGGCTCAATTACATTCTCAAATATTTCACTACTGCCACGTTCAATTCTAACACCAGAATTTGATACGGTTGCATCACCACCTAGAACAAAGTTTGTTCTACCAGCTGGTGCAAATGTTTTTGTAGTTGAAAAAGCAACTGTTGACTTTACAACAGCCTATCAAGGCGATGTACCGGGTCGCAGTTTGAACATCACTGTAGAAACAAATGATGCTATTGCCATTAAGTTAGGCACTAAGAGAATCTACGAAATTACACCAGATGCCACAGATGACGATATCATCTTAATTGACATTGATGATACATCACGCTTCTTGAAGAAACCAATTGGTGTAAGAGAAAATAATTTATGGCCTACAACCAGCGATGTTGATTTTACTGGTGTCACAGATAAAAAATATTTAACTATGCCAAACTCAGGGTATGTTAACCCTGCTAACGTAAGTTTCATGTCATATGACATTGCAAGTTTACCTGATTTGTTTGACGAAAATATTATTATCAAACCAAAAGGTAATAGCTACATTCATGTTGCTGTTTCTGAAAACAATGACTGGAACGTATACAAGCTATTGCCAGCTGGTGGAACAACTTATGTAGCTGCCATGGGCGGACAAGCAAAACTTTACACAACAGAAAGTTTGTTTAATTACATTGACTCTAACCAAATTGGTGAAGTTGATACTTCAAGATACTTGGATTATTTCTTAACACTAAAGAATGCCAATGTAAGTGATAATGTTGTAATTTGGACCAACGAAACTATCGTTAAACAAAACGAATTAAACATTCTAGATGTTGAAGCACCTAGAATGATCGAAGCTCGTATCAAGAGTATTGGCCCTCATCCATCAGCAAGTTTAGCAATCACAGACATCAAACCTGTTGCTACTTACTCATTTAATGGTGCATCAATGAGCGCCAGCGATGCAAGCAATATTGTAACTATCAGTGATGTTGTTATTCCAACACTAGTTGATGGTGATGCTGTGTCCTTCAATGATGCTGTGGGTAATGCATATACATTTAATGCTAACGTAACATACAACAGCATTGGTAATGTTACTGTTGACAGTGCAAACGTTTCACTAGTACTTGCTTCGGGCCATGTTACACTACTCACAGACGGTGATGCCACAGCAAACAACAAACCTTATTATGTTGAAAGTGTAAACATTGCCGGCGGTACATTTGTTATTAACAGTGATTACTTTGCTAATGCTAACGTAGTTTCAGGACTAGGCAATGTTCAATACACTGTAAGAACATTTGAAAATTTTGGCAGTGCTAATGCATACTTCACTGTATCTAACGTAACACCAAATACTTTTACCATTGAACGTGCTAATACAACTGCTAAAACAGTTAATGTATATCACATGACAATGTCTAAATTGTACACTGGTGAAGATCACGGACTGGCAGTCGAAGATATTGTTAAGGTATCAACACCTAAGTTTAGTGGCATCTACAATGTGCGTTCAGTGCCTTCAACTGATAGCATTGTTATCAGTGCACCATTTATTGACAGCGATA
>JACCEB010085245.1_pt1 | contig 27861 bp, 20 predicted proteins | sample 7454761 | NCBI WGS metagenome assembly JACCEB01 (sample SAMN15323454, study PRJNA562643) | freshwater metagenome | isolation source: river surface water | place: USA:Blue River Watershed | collected 2017-08-18
AAGCAGTGGCGATTGAATGGTTATTTCTGTGGAACAAAAGAGAGATTGAATGGAAAGAAAAACATAAGAACAAATATAATCTCTATAATTTGTCATTTTTTATAGACGCGCCGCTAATTTTTGAGAGCAAGACGCCATGAATCCTCGTTCGAATTGGCGCTGACACGTCGTCCGTTTCTTGGGAGGCACCAACATACATACCGTCTTTTTCGCTCGTTGGATTTTGCTGTGTCGTAGGGTACGTCGACACAATTTCTTGGCTATAACCGATTTGTTTTTATTTTTCATAGAGAATCGGACTTTCTTTTGGGATTGTTTGTCACGGACTGCCTCTCCTCTTCGAGTCGAGGACTTGTTAGATGGCATTATAATAATATATGACTGACAAAAAAAAAGACAGAGAGAGAGTAAAAAAAAACGAGACTACTTATAAAATATTATATATACACATATGTGGAAAAAAAAGAAAGAACATCTAACATCTAACTAACATCTTACAACTTTTGTAAATAATGGATGATGGCTTGGCGAACATTGCATTTCAATTTCATGGATCGATTCGTCGCCGTTTTGACTTTGATATCTGTCAAGGCATGCTCCGGGTCTGTCTTGCACCATTGAATTAATTCGGACAAGGTACGTTCTTTGAATATTTCTTCGGCCACGGGGGCACTCACGCCCGGGATTTGCGTCAACATGATGACACCAATGTTTTCATCGGTGATATTTTCCTTTTTGACTTTTTTCACAAAAGAAGAATAAGACGATATATTATTATTATTTTCATTTGTCTCTCCTTCTCCACCACCACCTTCTGTTTTTGTTTCCTGTTCTTGAAGACCGCCGTCGTCGTCGTCGTCATTGTTGTCTTTATGGGTGTCCTTGTTGTCCTCGTTATTATTGATATTATTGTCGTCATTGGATGATCGTTTCTTCGAGACAAACAACGTTTGCGGTAGTTGGTGAGCAAGATGTCGGAATGGTTTTTTGACGAACATGTCGCGGGACAATTTGGTGGCCATGTGAATGAGCAAATCGGCGGTTTCTTGCACCGTGCTGGTTCGAAACACACTAAATCCTTCAAAGAGAGACAAACTCGTCATACAGGAAAATACCAATTTTTGGTCGTTGGGACTCACTGAAGAGAGCAGGCCCTCGATGATATAAATGATATTGTGTGGCGGCACCTGCGAGGCATGTAACAAGCGATGGGATTGTTCTTTGTAGCGTCCATCCGAGATGCTGGACAACAAATCGCGAATGGTTTTTCTTTCGAAGAGAACGCAAGGATGTTTTTCTTGTTGTTGGACTGCATCTCGACTTCGTTCCGAGGACTTGTCGGAAGGACGAAAAAAGGCAACATCTCCTAAATCGAGAGCTTGGGTAGAATAGGGGTATGCTTGTTTGGCTTCGAATCGTCCGATTAAATCCGCCTCTCGTACATCCAAGATGATTTCCATGTTTTTGGTTTGGTTTTGTATTGTGGTTGTGTAAAAAAAAAATACAATTTTGATTTGGGAATCAATGAAAAAAAAAATTGTATTTATTGGTTGGACAAAATCATGTGTTTATTTTCTTTTTGTTATTGTTGTTTTGCGAATTGGATGGATGATCCAAAAAGTTGTTGTTTTTATCTCATACGGAGACGAGAATCAACATTGGTAGGACGAACGGTGTTGACACTGGACATGAGGGTCATTTGCATGACGGGTAAAGATTTGCGAACTGGATTCAAATAAATATTGGACCAATGATTGCGACCAACAATGTAGGGTAAACCGGCTTTCTTTTCACCGCCTCCCTGATTCTTGTTGACAATACTCGAAATGGAAGATGTACGTTTGGTGGTGGATAATACCATTTTGTTTTTTTTTGGGGGGGGGGGAGAATGAATGAAAATTTAAAAAAAAAATTGAGAGAAAGAAAAAGATTTTTTTTTTGTTTGGTTTATGTAATTGATTTTAATAATATGATTTTATTGCTACATAAAAAAATTGATTGTATTCATATTTTAATTCATAGAACCCCAACAAACATACAAACAAACCATTGATTGTCTTTTGTTTTTTTGGACACAATGGAAGAACACAAACAACTGGAAGAAACAAACAAACAAATGGAAGAAACAAACAAATCCGCCGAAGAAGCGCCTAAACCCAAACGCCAATACAAAAAACGATCGGCGACCGAAGAAACCAAACAAAAAGATGCCGCTAATATTCAAGAATTGATTGAAAGTCTCGAAAATAATTCGGACGCCGTGGTTGCCAAAAAGCCAACCAAACGCAAGAAGACGAGTTCTGTTGATCCTTCTTTATTGGTTGTTCCTGTACCGGTACCTTTACCGAAGGATGCCTCTCCGCTTTGCTCTGAGTCTTTACCACAGGTTGCCTCTCCGCTTTGCTCTGAGTCTTTACCACAGGTTGCCTCTCCCCTTCGGGTCAAGGACTTACCGGATCCTTCATCGGTCCCTGTACCGGTCCCTGAGCCCCCAGAAAAGAAGAAAAGAGTATCCCGAAAGAAAGTCGTTGCGGAACAACCAACAGTTGTCGAAACACCAATAGTTGTTCAGACCCAAGAAGTTATTACAAAACCTCAAGTGGTGGAAACCCAAATGGTGGAACCCGAAGTTGTGATTACAAAACCTCCCGAGGTGGTTGTTGCGGAACAACACGTCGTTGTGGGTAAACAAAAGACACAAAAACAAAAATCAAATGAAGGGCACCCACAACAACCACAACAAACACAACAACATTCAGAAGATGATGTTCATGTGATAAAACAAGCGAATGGTCAACAGACGGTGATATTCGATCCCTACAATCCACTAAATAAGTTGATTGGCAAGGAGGACATCGAGGCCCTATTATCCACGTACGGCATCACGACGCCCATCCACAATCCCGAAATCTACAAACGCGCTTTCGTACATCGTTCGTATGTACGTCGTCCGGAGTCCGAATTGGCGGAGAAAGGAATTACCTTAGCGGCGAAACCGGACGCCTGTTTGCCTCTCTATTCGAAATCCAACGAACGTCTGGAATTTGTGGGGGATGGCGTCTTGGAATGTGTGACTAAATATTATTTGTATCGCCGGTTCCCCCAAGAAAACGAGGGCTTCATGACCAGCAAGAAAATCGAGTTGGTGAAAAACGAGCACATTGGTCGGATTGCCTATGAGATGGGACTCCACAAATGGTATATTCTGTCAAAAAACGCGGAATTTATTCACACGCGTTCCAATCTGAAAAAATTGGGATGTCTCTTTGAATCGTTTGTGGGCGCCATGTTTTTGGATTTCAATAAGATTGCGGTGGAGGATTCCCAGCATTGGTTTCGCGACGTGTTTGTGTGTGGTCCGGGCTTCCAAATGGTGCAAATTTTCATCGAACGTGTCTTCGAGAAACACGTGGATTGGACCAATCTGATCTACAACGACACGAATTACAAGAATATATTGCAAGCCATTGTGCAAAAGGAATTCAAAGTGACGCCGCATTATTTGGAGAGATACACGCCTTGGGAGAAACAGAATTTGGCGCAGAATGCGAATGCGCATGCTGTGTCCGCGGAAGACAAGAAAGTCTTTCACATGGGGGCGTATTTGTGTTTGGGCCAGGCCATCCATGATATACCGGATTTGGAAGGGGCGGCGGTACCATTGACGCAATTTCGATCTTTTGATGACATGCATGAATATATGTCGAGTCATCGAAAGATGTTGATTTTGTTGGGCGAAGCCAAACACAAGATTAAGAAGAAAGCCGAACAAATGGCGTGTGAATCGGCCATTCAATGTTTTGCCAATACGTGGGGTTTATCTTCTTCTTCTGCTTCGACTACTGCGGCAACTTATTCTTCTTCTTTTTCGACTAGTACAAGATGATGACTTTTTATGGTTGGTTCGTCGTCTTTTACCCCCTTTATAAATGACGGCATCCGCAGAAAATCCATTGGCTGGATGAAACGCACCATGTCCTTTGACGTCCATTTTGTCCATGTTTTTTATTTGTATTGTTTTTTTATTTGTATTATTTTTTTAATTAAAATGAAAATAGTAATAAATAAACACAAAATTTGTTTTTTTTTTAAAAGGAGAGAAAATAAAATCACAAACACAAACACAAACACAAACACAAACACAAACACAAAAAAAAACATATTTGCAAAAATAGAAAAACAAAATGACACATCATCACACGATAAATAAATTCATGTTGCTGTTTGGATTTGTAGCCTTTGTAGTGGGTGGTATGGTATATGCTTCGGGGGATATATTGACCCAAATTGGACGTATGGAAGGATTTGCCGATTTGAAAGAAATCGAGGGTCTCGAAGACCAAGGGGGCGACAAGAAAGACAACAAACCAAACGGAGACAAAGACAACAAAAATCAAAAGGAAGGTGACAAAGACAGCAAACCAAACGGAGACAACGACAATTGTCCGGATGTCATGGTACAAAAGGGACAACAAATCGTGTTGTACAATACGAAGAAACCCGACCAAGCACCGATTGTCTTGAAGAATTTAGACGAATATGCCACATATCGCGAGAAGAACCCGTCGTCGTCCTGTCCGATTTTGTATTTGAAACAAGAAAACAACGCACAAGGCCAGGATGTCTATCGCCGCATCATTCCGGGCACGGGTGCACCGGGCACCTTCGCGGAGCCGATCAAGGTGTTAGATGCCTCGCGTGACAATGGATACAATACGGGCATGTATGCGGGATTCGATCCGTATGGTTTGCATGTGGGACAATTCACCGAAGTGGACCGCATTCATTATTCTACGGAATTTGATTACAAAGTGAGTGACAATCCCATGGACACGAATTGGGGTGGTGTTTTGCACACACAATCCAGTGTGGATTCCGGCAAATACGACGAAAACAATGTCGAACCACCCCGGTATGCCACCCCCAAGGGGGGTGCGTTCTTTGCCCAACGTGGCGAATCGATGCAATTTCCTATTGCTCCCCAACAAACGCGCATTTCTTCCACGAATCGCATGTCATAGGGTTTTTTTTTGTTTTCTTTGTTTGTTTTAATAAATAACAAAATAAAAAACAATATAAAGAACGAATAAAAAAACTTGAAAAAAAAAATCACCAAATTAAAAAAGAAAAAGAAACACATGTCGACATCCTCCGAAGTATGGAAACCGATGACATCTGCAAGGGCCATGGGCGGAACCAAACAAACAAATAAACAAAAACAAAAACAGCAAACACAAAAGAATAAAAACACAAAAACAAACAAACCCCACGAATCAGCGAAGCCCATCATGATTGGATTCGTGTATGCGGATTGGTGTGGGCATTGTCAGAATTTTAAACCGGTGTGGCAACAATTAAAACAGAAATTCGATTACCCGGGATCGATGTATTCTATGGAGGCCATTGATTCGGCGAAATTGCCCGGTTCGTTGGATGCCGTGCGACAAAGATACCATGCCACGATTGACGAACCCCAGGGTTATCCGCACATTTTCCGTGTACAACGGGGTGGCACCGCCGAAGTGTATTCGGGGGGAGAACGCACCTTTGTTAATATGTCGAAATGGATCAAAGAATCGGCTTCGCGAAAGAAGCGGGCAACCCTTCCAAGTGGATTGAAGAAAGGAGGAGGACAAAGTTCTGTTGTGGTAGAACCGGATACAATTGGTGTTACAAGTACAACAACTGGTGACCAGAAAATAGAAGGAGGCCGAAAAAAAAGAAAAACACAACGACGTTGTGATTCCAAGAAATCATCGTCTTTTTCAATTTTTTCTCGTTGGTTCCGAAAATGAAACAAAAAATAAAAAAAAAAACAAAAATCAAAAACACAAAAAAAAAATAAAAAAAAAATAAATATAAAAACATGATTCTGTATATATATCAAAAAAAAACATCGAGAGATTATTCAAATAGTCTTTGATATATATAGATAGTAAAAGTGTAAGTGTAATGCCGAAGTTTCCCATCACATTACTGTTAGTGGAAAAATCGGGCAATATGGTGCCGATTTCGGTCCGTGATTTGGAGAGCACGGATTTGTATCATCGTGCCAAACACACGAAACCGGATGGATTCAACGTGCAGGCGACGTGGACCGTCATGTATCGCGGCATAGAGCATTCGGTGATGTTGTATGCGAAGGAGGAGGGACGTCCGGGTATGGAAAACCGATGTGAATTTCCGCCTCCTGTGGACAAAAAATTGTTCTTTGGAGGATGTATATTGGCGGGTCTACGCGACAAGAAATTGGTTTCATTGACACCCAAACAATGGAAACGTTTCTATGAGTATTTGATGGGTGGATTTCATGATACCTCTCGTCACAATCAGGACGATGCGGAGGAAGAAGAAGTCCAAGTGGAAGAAGAACGTCAATTGGTGCAACAGGGTGCCAAACGTACCCATGATGGCTACATCAAAGATGGATTTGTGGTGGATGACGACGAGGCCAGTGATGTGTCTGCATCCGATCAGGACGCTTCGGAAGACGAAGAAGACGAAGACGAAGACAAAGACAAAGACAACGACGAAGACGAAGACGAAGACAAAGACAACGACGAAGACAACGACGAACAAAAAGACAACCAACAAAAAAACAACGAAGAAGATGAAGAGGATGATCTTCCGTATTTGTTCGGAGACGAGGAAAAGAACCGCGATCGAGCAAAAGAGAAACACCAAAAGACGCCAAAAACGAAAGTGAAAGTAGAGAAGGTGAAAAAGGAAAAGGTGAAGAAGGAGAAACCACCCAAAGAAAAGAAGGTGAAACCTCCCAAAGAAAAGAAAGTCAAACCACCCAAGGTGAAGAAGGAAAAGAAAACGACGTCGACGACGGGGGCGTCGGCAGCAGCAAAGGCCAATAAAAAGAAGAAACAGCGGATGATGGCAGGAGGAGAGGAGAATGCGATATTATCGGATTATTTGGATTGTACATTGGAATTGGAAGCGGAAGAATACATGAAATGAAATGAAATGAAATATTGGTTTATTGTTTGTTTTGTTTTTCCTTTTGAACAAAATAAAAAAAAAAATATTATAAATAAAAATTCATGTCTTTGTCATAAATAAATTATTTTTTTTTGTTACAAACACAAAACAAACACAAACACAAACACAAATGTATTTCCATCCATTAACAGAACGCATCGAGAACCCGGCGGAATTTCGCACGAATGTGAAGAATGCCATGGCCACACGATTGCAATTGGATCCCGAATCCAATACCGCATACAATTTGGAAAAGGGTATCTTCAATTTTGCGATCAAAGAGAGCAACCAACGTCGCATTGTGAAGAAATGGGAAAATCCGGCGTTTGTGTTTATCTATGCGGATCGGATGAAGAGTTTGTTTTTCAATTTGGAGAGCATCGGGAAAAGTTTACAATCGGGCGAAATCACGGTGGAACAATTGGCGACCATGTCGCACCAAGAATTGCGTCCCGATCGATGGACGGAATTGATCGAACGCAAACGCATACGGGATGCATCCAAATACAATCGGAATGTGGGATCGTCGACGGATATGTTTACTTGTAAGAAATGTCAATCGAAGAATTGTACGTATTGTGAAGTACAAACCCGATCGGCGGATGAACCAGCGACTATTTTTGTGTCCTGTTTGGATTGTGGCAAGAATTGGAAAATGTAAAAATATATTATGTATATGTTGTGTTGTATGACGATGGATGGATGGGGTGTTTTTTTTTTTTAGTTGTAAACATAGGAATCATTATTTTATTTTTATTTTATTTTTATTTATAATTTTTTTATTTATAACTTTCTTTTTACCAAACAAATCAAACAAATCAACAAAAATGCAAAAATCAACAGAGTATTCCACACATCCGGATTACATCGATGGAGTGGGGGTAATATTTGCATCTTATTTTGTTATATCAAGCGACGCCAACATCCCTTCATTTCATCAAACGCCTCCGCCTCCTCCTCCTCCTCCTCTCCACTTCGCACCTACAAGCCCTCCTCACGAATCGCCTTGCCCACCGGAAAGCGGGGAATGCCATACGCATCATACTCCTGAAAAATGACGGTGAGTTTTTTATGGATAAAATCGCCCCCTCGCAAATACAATTCTTTTCGAGACGCAAAGGTTCCCTTGGGACGCACGGAAAATGCATTGTGTTGGTCGTCGTTGGTGACGCATTCCCAAATGATGGCTCCTTTTTCGTCGCCGGTTCCCTCATGGAATCCCGTAATGGTAAATTCGTCTTCCATGAACATTTTGTATTTTTGTAAATATTTGCTGCGGCGGTTGGGTTCATAGATGCCGTCGTTGGCGCGAATCATGATGCCCTCGAATCCTTCCGCGAAAAACTGATCGTGCATGCGTTGAACGGCTTCCACGGGCGGCTGGACCCCACTACTTTCACTTTGTGGTAAAGGCACCGTCTCGACCAATTGCAGATGTGTCCAAGCGGTGGTCATAAAGAACATATTGGAAAGAGTGGTCCAGCGTTCCGCGAAGGTTTTCTGGGGACAAGTGACATCAAACAAATCATAGACGCAGAGTTGCAATTGATTGATTTTGTCTTGGTCGGCGGCATCTTTGACGGTTTTTTGGCGAACCAACCCCGAAATGACTTCGAAGTTGACCTTGTCTGTGTACAATTCGCCATCCAAGTAGACGCAACCGTCTTGCCATGTAGTGGAATAATTGTGTTTTAACAAGGCGAGCACCTGTTCCTCGATGATCCCGAAATTATGGAAGACGATGCCCTTGCGGGATTCCAAGATGACCTTTTGTTGGGCCGGGGACCAATGTGCCAAACAACGAATGCCGTCGTATTTGCGTTGTACGGATGCATTTTCGAGGGGCAGTTTGTAGGCCGTTCGTTTTTTCGTACCCACCGTTGTTGTTGTATACAAGGTCTTGTCGAATGTTTGGGCCAACATCGGACGTACCAATATGGACTTTTTTATGGTTTCTTTTTCTTCCGACTGTTCTTTTTTTGTTTCTTCTGATTTTTCATTTTCCGTTCCATTTACTTCTACTACTACTACTACTTCTTCTTCTTCTTGTCTCGGTCTTTTATGATTTGATGCAGAACTAGGAGCAACAACAATTGCAGCAGCAGCAGCAGGTACCTCCTCGGCGGCATACAACTCCTTTTCTTTTTTGTTGGTCCATTTGCGTTGGGCTTCTTGTATGGCTTGTTCCAAAGGTGTACGTTTGCCTTTTCCCTCGGTGAGTTGTTTTTCATGTACAACCATTTTTCCTCCGCGTTCGCCATGTTCCACACGAATGACGGCTTCCGGAGAAACGTGAATACGCCATTCTTGTATTTTGGATTGGGCACCAATTTTATATAATGTGGCAAAGTTCATTTTTTTTTTCTTTTTGTAAACAAACTTTTTTAATTAGAACAAAATCAAAAATTAAAAATCAAAATGAAAAGATTTTATTTTTTACATGTAAAAAGCAAATGTATATACACATTTATATGTCTTTTATTTATTTTTTTATTTATTTTTTAATAACAAACACAATACAAACCAATCACAATATTATTCAAAATGTCAAAATTTCAAAGCTGACCAATAAACAAAGCCAATCCCAAAAAGACACAACCCACTTTCAACCAAAACGAATCTGCTTTCATATGATGATGACGCATTTCCCATTCCCCATTTTGAATCAACAAAAATTGGACTTGTTCTTTCAATAAGGTATTGTGTTTGGTGAGCAATTCGATTGCTTCGGATCTTTTGGCTTTTTGATTTTTTTGGCGACGGCGACGACGCAAACGCGTTTGTTTCAACGTGACATCTTCGTCGTCGTTGACGTCGTCGTCGTCGTTGTTCAATACCTTTAGACAGAGATAGTCTGTATCGGTGTCTTCTTCTTCTTGTTGTTGTTGTTGGTTTGGTTCACCATTCACATCGTCTTTCATTTTTTTGTCGTTTTCATTCTTTTTATTGTTTTCTTTGACGTCGTTGTATCCATCATCATCATGATTATCATCACGAATGCGTGATTCGGTTTGAAACAAAATATCATCCGACTCATAATATTGGGAGGCATTCAACAATACTTGTTCCATGAACGATGTGGCCATTTTCAAGGGAATCAATTCGGTTTTGTCGGCAGAAGTGTAAGGGGGTGGTTTGACGCCCACATTGAAAAAGTCATGCGAGATGGATTCGTCCAAGACAATCCAAAACAAAGTGGTCTTCCTCCCATAAAAGGACAAATCATCCAACAAGGTCCAATGATTGTTGAATACGTGAAACAAATTATTCGAGTCTTTTTCCACGGTGACGACTTCGATGTGCACATGGAAACTATCGCGATCGGAGTATTCAAGTAACAAATAGACATCATCGACGGTGGTGGCATATATTACACGACAGGGGGTTTTCTTGTTTTGGTGGACAAACAAATAGTAGCCGATGTAGGTGAGGAAACATCGTTTGATGGTGATGCCCAATTGGAAGATGAAGAATTTCTCGATTTCATGGAAACGAGTCGCCGATTCCAAAAAGGGAATATCATGCACGATGAAGGAACGCCATTTTCTTATGGAGGCAGCGGAAGAAGAGGAGGAAGTATCGACGTTTGATTCTTCTTCTTCATTTTGTGGAAAAAATAAAAAGGGCGGAATGACAAGTGAATTCATTTTCTTTTTTTTTTTCGTTTTTCCTTTTTTTCTTTCAAACAAAAAAACAGGATTGAATAAAAATATGATAGAACAATGATTTTTTGTTGTTGATGGATGATTCACACCTTTTTATTTTTTTATGTTTGTTTTATTTGTTTTTATAAGAGAGACAAAAAAAAAACATTCATTGTACTTTTTTTTTTCTTTTTCATACAAAAAAATCTTTTTTCTTGCATAAAAGACCTTGTCTCTCACCATAAATGGCAAGTCCTCGTTCTGCTTCGCTTGTTGAAGCGGAGAGGCAGTCCCTGAAAGACACCGTCAATTGGAAATGAAATGCATTTTTGATTTGAATGCCATGTTCGCATGTTTTTTCGTTGACACATAGAGGAATACATAATATATTATTCATATTACGATTCGTTGTTGATTTTCTATCATCCTCTTTTTGCTCCTCCTCTTCCTCTGTCATAAGAAGAAGAAGGGCCGGGGGTACATCTTCCAACAAAAAAGTGCCATTGGTTTGGAGAGATATACATCGGACACGTTGCATGTCCTCCCGGTTCCGAAACACGAGAAACAGTCGCGAATAATACCCACTGATGTGTTCCAAATCGGTGATTTTTTCGTGACATAGGACGGGTACTCGCGCCGTTTCCCAATATTGATCGTGAAAAATATGCGTCATCAACAATCGTGTTTGTGACAAGAGGACACAATGCACGGAATCGACGGGGGACGATGTCCCAATTTTGATGTCGCGGTCCTCTCCTTCGGCTGCATTCAAAAAGATGGGCGTCAAAAACAAACGTCCATATTTGTCAATATGAAATGGCATCAAATCGCCAACGAAGGAGAATTGGGCACCTTGGTATTCCACGGTGAAATTCTCCGGATACATTTTTCGTCCATCTTTCACAAAGACAATATCGGCCAAAAACAATTGGACATCGGGCTCCGTTTCCGATCCACTGATTTTGTGAGCAATGTGTCTCCATCGCAAATGGAATGTTTGTATTTGTGTTTGGTTGCGTGTGAACAATGACGACGACGACGACGATGAACATTGTAGGGTATGGGTCAAACACGTAATAGCACGTTTGGGCACCCTATAAGCAAAAGAAATCTCCGGATTATCATGTCGATATAAGAAAACTTGGACAGGATCTGTTTGTAATTCCATAGTTTTTGTTGTGTATTTAAAAAAAAAAATAATTAAAACAAAAACAAAAACTTTTGAAAAAATATATATGAACTAAAAAAAATAAGAAATTATTTATGTGTTTTTTTCCCGTCTCTTTTTTATTTTCCTGTCTTTTTCTTTTTTATGGTCGCTTTGCCTTATGTGGAAGGTTGACCTCGATTCAACATTTTCTTGGGAATACGAATTGTTTTTCCCGTGCGAATAAGAGTGGGTTGGGGTAATGGTTCCGGATTCAATTTGACGGTTTGTGTTTCTGCGGAGGCGGAGGTGGTGGCGTCGGAGGTGGCTTGGACATTTTTTTCAATCAAATCATCCGGAATCTCGATGGGTTCAATAGGAGTTAATGTTCCGTGTGATTCTTGACGTTGTTGTTGTTGTTCCTTGATTTCGTCTTGTTTGATTTCTTTGTATTTGACAAAAGTAAACATACTTGTATCCAATCTACGTACAAGAGTTCTCCCGAAACTTTCATGGTCTCCTGCTGGACCTTCATCGTCGGGTCTTTTCCTGCGTTTCTTCAAAGGAATGTTATCTTCATCTTGTTCATCTTTTTCATTTTTTTGGTTTTCTTCTTCGCCGTCATCTTGATGTTTTTCTTTGGTTGCGTTGTCATCATCATCGTCGTCGTCGTCGTCGTCGTTCTCTTTTTCCAACATGGGATGATCCATATATCCCATCATAATGTCCTTGGGAACATCGCGTTTTTTGCGAAACACGAAAAACATGTTTAAAAACGAAATGGTTTTTTCCGCGTCTGTCATTTGATTGGCTTTCCCATAGGTGAGTGCCGCATTCATGTTCATGTCGGTCAACATGACATCATACAACTGTTGGAAACCGCCCCATCCATTGGGCAACCCCATTCCCCCGGCATCTTCCTTGGACACCAATTCGAATCCATAATTGGTCATCCATCGACGGAAATACTCAAAATGAACGAGATACTCGGGAATGTGTTGCCCAATGCTTTCTTGGAAAACACTCACTTCGTATCCCAAACACGAATCGTCGTCCCCGCGAAATTCGGCGCGATCATACATGCGTTTGATTTGAAAGATGAGGGTCCCCTCTGTACAAGACGCAGTCGTCGTAGACGAAGGCAAGAAAATGGAAAATCCTTGGCTTTGACTGCGATCGGCGTGTTTTTGCAACAAATCAAACACTTTTTGGCCATTGAAACACGTTCCAATGAACAATCCCCCCAATGTGGTACATTCGGCCACGTTCCGGAGAAATCCATGCAAGGTTTCGTGATTTTTGAAAAAGTAATGCAAGGCAAATTGGCAGGAGGCCACATCGAATCCTTTGACCCCGACGCCATATTGTTGATGGACGACTTTTCCGACGTCTTCTTCCTTGCCCTTGGCTTCGCCAAACAAGGTGCGAACAATTAATTTTTCTTTGGGCGAAGCAAAGGCCTCCTTCGACGAACGAATGTTTTTCGCCGAATTGCCCACCAAAAACACGGCCTTGAACAAATGGTGAAATTTCCCCGCCTCATTCATGTACCGCGCACACGCCCCATTCACTTTATTCAAAATATTGTCGGTACTCACATCGATGCCCAAGACAAACTTCAATCGCGCATTGCGCCATTTCGCCAAATCCCCCGCTTTCCCCACCGCAAAATCAATCAAGGTGGCATTGGGTTTGGTGGTGCCCGTGATCAGACGCGATTTGACATACAGATTGTGGAAATCGCGCAATCCTTGGGTGATTCCTCCGCCTCGTTCGCCACCACTACTACTAGCACTAGCACTAGCACTAGCACTAGCACTTGCCCCTTTCGATGTCGTCGACCGACGGTTATAATACACAGATTCATCCACAATCGCCGCATCCGGAATATCCTTGCCGTACCGAATCATGTCTTCGGTGACCGGGTGATGGATGGAATACCAATTGCTGTTGGCGGTGACATAATTGTTGGCGGTGATTTGCAATCCATTTGTTTTGTTGCTGTTAGTAGAAGAAGAAAACATCGCCGAACGCAACATTTGTTGGGTTTTGTCATGACGCACACGCAAGGGGATCCAACGCCATGCTCCCTCCCTCGTAATATCATACCGAAATTCCACCACCATATTTTCATCAAATATTTCGCCGGTTTCTTCCGTACGCATGACCCAATGTCCCGCATGCAAGGACAAGGCGACATTGCACAGACACGCCCGTTCGTCATATGGATCGGTGGGCAAAAACGGACGCGCCACATACCGCGACGACGCGGGATCGTCTTCGGTCAACCGATTGACATGATGGCGTCGAAATTCGCCATTCAACAATTGATTCATGGGATCATAGTAGCCATCTTTGTCTTTGTTGAATCCACAGTATAAAATCAATGTTTTGAAACGTTGCACTCCTTCCGGCGAATATTGCGATTTGATTTCATCTTCGTCGATGATTTTATTGTTTTTGTCTGCGTTTTTGTTTGTGTCTTTTTCTGCGTCATTGTTTGTCAATAGGGTTGTGGTTGTTTCTATGTCCTCTTGATTGTTGTTGTTGTTGTTGTATTCATCCTTGGTTCCGGCTCCTTGTCCCCAGTTTGTGGTGATTTTCTTTTGTGTTTTGATTAAAAAGTCAATCGTATTGTAATGCGCCGGTTTCCATTTGAAGGCATGTGCCCAGGTGATTTTGTGCAAGGGTCCCTCCTTGTTGTCGATATCGCCTCCCACTCCATAATGACACGGTGTGAATATAATACCGTCTGTTTTATATTCATACAGCGATTGCATGATTTTATTGCAACAATCGAAAATCGTGGTACTGGTATTGGTACTATTGTTGGCACTATTGTTGGTACTATTGTTGGCGCTGGTCGAAGAAGGCACATAAAATCGCTTGCAAACCATCCGAAAATACGTCGATTGTTCCAAACCCTGGACTTCGGCTTGTGCAGCTTTCCACAACAAATCACTCTGTTTCCATTGCGTTTCTTTGGTGGCCTTCAAATGATCGCGAACTTTGGTTTGTTGGTCTTTGGCAAACCAATCGCGCACTTCGGGGGGTTCCGTGCCCTGCCAATATGTTTTGTTTAATTTGGTATTCGTGTAATAAAAACTTCCGGGATGTTTGCGACTTTCGCACAATCGCCAAGCATCCATGGCATCGGCATGCATCGCTTGCAACTCGATGGTGGCCCTTTCTTCCTCTTCCTTGGTGAACAAATTCGACAAATACCGGGTTAGATCGGCTTGTTTCTCCATGACATCTTGTTGTTGCTCGGCGGCTTTTTTCTTCAAAGCAACCATCGCCGCACTTTCGTTTTCCATACGACATCCAATCAAGGCCGGGGCCATTTCAATCAATTGATGGCGCGAATATCGGCGAAAGAGTTGTTGTTGTTTGATACGAATACGTTGTTCTTTCGTCAAACGGCGGCGGCGACGCCCATTTTCTTCGTCTTCGTCTTCGTCGTCGTCTTCATTTTGGTCATTGTTTTTGTTGTTGACATCGTCGTCGTCATTATGATTTGTATGTTTTACACCACCACCACCATGATGCAAATATACATCACGAAAGGACTCGTCTTGTTCCAACCGGGTTTCCCATTCGCGTTGTTCGGCTTCCGTCCGATAAAATGGCAAGTCACGCACGGATTGATTGCCCCAATAATACACGTCAAAAATGGCAAACAAACGCATCGGCGTATTATCGGCGGATTCTTCAATGAATTCACCATCCAACAACATGGGAAACAAAATATCCTTGTCTTCCGGGGCTTGGGGTTGTGCGATGGCCCCCGTGTATTGCACTTGCATGTTTGTATCAATCATGAAAATACGTCCATCTCTACCGACATACAACAATTTGCGTTGTCCATCGGCCTTTTCTGTCGCGGTGTAATTTTCACGTATGGAGGGCAATGCGAATGAACTTGCCGTCGTCGACGCATCCACAATATGATCGACTTGCAAGGTCATGGGATTCGGTCCAATGAAATCGCGCGGCAAAATGCGATGGGCATCCACATCATAGATTTCTTCGGGGGTATCATGCAACAAATGCAAATAATCTTGCAAGACACGTCGGCTCTCGGTATTTGTCAAGGGAAAAGGCGACCCTTGTATCCCACTCAAAATGACACGCACCACCCGACGCAAATCGGCCATCATTTTGCCGACGTCCTTGGCACCATAAAACGATCGTATACGGCTGTTGTCCATTTCCACTTCGATTTCATAGAAAAGGGGCGAGGTGAACAAATGGGCCTCTTGCACCGTGTGGAAAGGCACCATAATATACGATTTGTTGGAATCGGCGGATTTCTTGACACGCGGCGACGATCGCACCACACTCAAATCCACGAAAAAAGGATACTTGGGATGACGCAGACGTACCCGATTCATATAACGAAACACTTTTTTGCTACTGGTCCATACCATGGGTTTGATGAGTTCTTGGATGTGTGCATGTTGGGCATTATAGGACAATTCGTAATTGAAGGCCATTCGAAAATTGGAATCCTCGAAATCAATGACAAAAGGGTGCGGTTTTGTTTTGGATGCATCGGTGGGGTCCTTCGATGGCTTCGGGAAAGACTCTCCCTGCAGGGGGTTGTCGCCGCTTCGCGCCTTAGGTAAAGACTCGGCAGCCTTCGGTAAAGCCGGCACTTTTTGAATGAATCGAATTTTTGACTTCCATTGTTCATTGTCCATAAAGGTCTGCAAATTGTTGGTATCACAATATTGTTGAATCAAATCTTGGTTGGTAATTTCGGCGCGTATATTCGATAAATAGACCTTGCCCGAATTTGCATTCTGCAATTGCGATTGAATGCGCATAATATGCACGCCCTTGTCACCACCATGTTCTCCCACAAATCCAAAATCACGCAAGCCTTGTGCCACACGATCGTATTCTGTTTTGGATAAGGGCGCGCCCTGCATTCCATAAAAACGCATCTCCAATTCGGCATACCCACGCGATGTTCGCCGACTGGGATCTTCGGCCAAATAGGCGGCAAGCATGTCTTCCATTTGTTTCTTTAAATGTTGTTGATGTTGGTATTGCTCCATTTTGCTTTTTTCTTTTGTTTCTTGCATTTTGTTTTTGTTTGTTTTGTTTTTTTTTTTTACAAATCTCAACAAAAAAAAACAAGATTTTTTTTATATATAATATAAATATAATGAATTAATAAATGATTATACTTTTCATTTTTAATCTTTATTCACCTTCTCGTTTCACTCGCAGGTTCACCAGCAATTTTTTTTTGACGAAAAATTGCTTTAAAGATAAAACTTTATTTACCTTGCACTGATGCCCCGGGGCATTAGTTCAGGTGAATAGAGGTTAATTGTTTTTTTTTCATGTAATTCATTATATTTTGTTTTTGTTTTTTTTGGGGGGGGATCATTCCATCATTCCATCAATCATAAACATGTCAACACATATTGGAAACATTCCTTTTTCAAACGAAGCGGACAACCGCCATCTTCCTCTCCTCTCCCATTCACCACCCAAAACCATTCAGCCAATTTTTGGATTTCGTCGCCCCGATACGAAGACTCACTTCGCAATCCTGTCGCCGTTGGTTCCAACACAAAATAAAAAATCCCGTTGATTTCGGCAAACAGACCTGGTTTCAAAGATGATACATCAACCCGTGGCAACATCTGCGTAAACAATGGCGATGAGGATGGTGATGGCGATGGAGATGATGACTTGGCACGGACTGCTTCGGGAGAAGTCTTGAGAAAAACAACGGGCGTGTCATCATTCAAATCCAATTGCGTATTTCGAAAGACGCGCACAAATTGATCGCGAAATAGAACGACGAATATTTTTTTATAGTATGCCGAGTAAGCGAACAAATCTTCGAGAGAATCCGTCGGGGACATCATCAACGAACTCAACAAAGATTGTATTTTTTCCAAAGTAAAGGGATAATTCGATTCTTTGAGGATGCGCGGGGTTTTCCGCAACGTTTCCACTATACGCATACGTTCTTCGATGCGAGCATTCGTTCCACGTTGTCGCATGTGTTTGGTCTGTACCGGTCCATAGATCGCCTCTTGTACACACCAAAATAGAGAGGATGGAGGAGGAGAAGGAGAAGGAGAGGAAGAAAGTTGGGTGATTGGGGTTGTCGTTGTTGTTGTTGTTTCATTTTGTTGGATAGGGGCAGGGGGTATAGTTGTAGAAGAATTTTCCCATTCGTGTTCCAATTTTATTTTTTGTTGGGTTGTCCAAATATGGGATTGGATTGTGGATTCCCATTTTTCTTTCAACAACAATAGGTTCATTTTTTATTTTTTTTTGTGGGTGGTTGTGTTTTCTTTTTCACAATCCAAAAAAACCAAATTAAACAAAAAAAAAAGTTTATTTTTTTTTCTGATTAACGAACATTTATTTATATGTATTTTACACACCATGAAAAAAAAAACAAAAAATACTAAGAAGAAGATGACGACTCAAAAAAAGTACGTTGATATTCATCCTTTTGTTTTTCGATTTGTTGAAGGACTTGTTCTTGTTCCTCGACATATTGAATGTATTTTTGTAAATCGGCTAATGGTTCGGGTTCCAAACACGTTAAATTAATAAAAATTCCATTTTTATTTTCACTACATACAAATGATGGATATTTCTTTAAAATTTTAAAAACTTCCACATGTTGTGTTTTTTCCATTCGTTCGATTTTCGTTTTGATTGTTTCTAACAACATGATTTGATTTGAATCCATGCAAAAACAAAAACAAAAAAAAATGCAAAAAAAATGCAAAAACAAAAATATTTTTTAAAAAATGAAAATTAAAATGAAAACAAATACAAACTTTATATTTGTTTTTTTTTTGTGCTTTTTGTATTATGTCATTCATACTTCATTCCTATACCATCAGTGCACGGCGTCTTCGTTCTTCTTCTTCTTCTTCTTCTTCTTCTTTTTTCGCTTCTTCTTCCGCTTCCGATTCAAATCCCGGTATTTCCGCCAAAAGACTCGACGTTTTCTTGTAATTGGATTGCTGCTGCAGTGTCTCATTTTGAAGGATGGAATCCAACATGGCGATAACGGTAATCGACGTGTCATTCAATTCAAAACGACGTCCAATGACACGCACTTCAATGCGCATGCGTTCCTTCACTTCGGCAAACAAGGGATGACTATAATTGTAATCACGGGGGACAAAGACTTCCACCATGGTTTTTCCCGGAATACTGCCATAAATCACCGCATGCACACCCGCCAAGGTAATGTCTTGCACCCGGCATTGCAACTTTTGTCCTTCCACCGGATTGCACACCAAACACAAATAGACAACGCGGAAATTGACGCGATCCGTTTCAATGAAACCCGCCGAAAATTCAACCACTTTCACCGATCCCGGTTTCACATATCCTTCGCGAATGCATTTGCCTTCGATTTTTTGGACAATTTTGCGTTGTAAATTGAACATGGTTCTATCACCTACTTCTCGCATATACAAGTAGACTTTCATTTCCAAAGTTTCCACATGATACAATGATGATGACGAGGATGACAACGATATATTCATTTTTTTTTTGTAAAGAAAATCAAACAACAAAAAATCAAACAACGAATTTTTTTATGATTAAAATATGAATTCTTATTTTCTTTTTATATATTTATTTATAATTCATATTTTGTTTTTTCTTTGATTTTTCTATTTCATTATCTTTTGTTTTAAAACCAAACCAAACCAAACCAAATGCCCAACCGAACTCTGAAATCCTATCGCGGTGGATCACCCTCAAAATCTTCTGCATCTCGTAGAAAAACTGTCAGCCCGACGACTACTCGTACACTTTCCACCGTTCGCAATCCAATGTTACCTGCAAGGAGAGTATCCTTACCCCTCTATCAAACAACAAATCCAATGTACAAAAAACCCAAAGGTGGCAGGAAATCGAGACGAACCCGAAGAAATTAACCTTTATTTATATTCGTGATGAACCTGCTCATTTCTCACGCAGTTAAATCAAAAAATATTATTCGCACATTTTATATATTCATAATTATATAAAATAATATTTTTTTTTTCACTCATTTCATTATCATTCATCATGTCGACAAACAAACGAAAAAGAGATAGTCCTCCTTCATCCCCCTCTACAAATCCATATACTTACTATCCACCAAATCCTAATAAACGATCACTGGACACAGCAGATAACGATGGTTCAAATAAGAAAACAACTGATCAAAATATGCATCCAAATCTAAACGACTTACGCTGTCGCCGGTGTGCGTATTTCGAAAAAAAAAATGGAGGCAAATCAAGAAAACGTCGTCATTCTGCTCGTTCCAGTCGTCATCGTCATCGTCATCGTCGAACTTCTCGTCATTAAACACACACACACATATTTACATTTTTATATTTTCGTCTTGTTTTTTTTGGGGGGCATTTTTGTTTTCAGCTCTCATAACATATGTACATGACGTAAATACAATTCCAAGGCCACACTATAATGCATGGCCGTATATTTATCAATGCATCGAACATCCATCATTCGATGGCCCGGTTGTTTTCCTTTTAAAAAAGCAGACAAGAGAGCACATAATTCGGATTTGCGTGTGATGGGTTTGCCATCGATAAACAAGACATTCTTGGACTTTGCAGATAATGATACACGTTTCTCCTTGTCAAAGTTTTTATTCCTCGACGCAAAATAAGATTGTACAATGGATGCCAACGATTGTTTGCTTGGTTTAGCGTGGACAACGTCTTTCTCGATTTCCTCTCTTTTCGACAAAGACAATGTATCCAAAAAATGATGAATGATCCCAGTGCGTATTTCCGCCAGGGACAAAGGATGGTGAAGACGCAATATTTCGATGGCGCCCAGGACGTGGTCATACCAATCGGCGGCTTCCAACGTCGTTGTCGTCGTCGTTGACGTCGTCATCGGATGAAGACATTGATCCAACCGTTGTTTCAAGTCGTCCCACACATTATGGTTTTTAATGTTGTTGTTGTTGTTGTTACTTTCCTTTGGACTCGATGCCAGAATCAGAGAGGCGGTGGGAATTTGTTGTTTTTGGGGCATTCTCTCGCGATCGAGCATCGACACACGCGTATCAGTCATATGGAGAGGTTGAAACACAAAATATTGTTTCTTTTGGATGAGATAGCCCTGACGACCCATTCTGTCATACAAGACGTTGTTGTTGTTTATTGGGTATTTAGGAAAAGATATCATTTGCCGGAGAGCATAATAGATTTCCTCCACGGGGTAGGTATACGAGACATTAATGCGTCGTATTAAATCGTCGATGGAATATCCATAGTCCAATCGATACAAATCTTGGATTTTGGATATGATTTCCTTTAGCGAAGTGGAGAGGTGATGTTTTTGGAAAGTACTGGTGTCCATGTTGTTTGAATCCGAAGAAGCCGAAGGACACGAATACAAACACGACATGTAATCACAGGCATGACTATTGTTGTTATCGATGGAGAGAGTAATGTCGCGAATCGCCGGATCCAAATAGGACAATGTTTGGCGGACAGCCATGGGTTTGGTAAAGTCCTCGAGACTGGTCGGAGAAGCACAATCGATGGATATTTCTTTTAATAATCGCGTGATTTTCCCCAGTTCGATGGCTTTCTTCTCGGACATGCGATACAAATACATGTCGGCGGCTTCTTCGGACGAGTTGTGAAACCGCGTGGCATAGAGATAGATTTGGACATTTCGTTGGCGGAAGGGCAAGGCACAATGACTCTGATGGAAAATACCGTGGGCCAGCAGCGCCTCTATACGATTCATATTGTACCAAGGATCCAAGATGTGGATTTGTCGCACTCCTTTCCATCGCAATCCTTCCGTCGAGGAGCGAGAGATGAGAATCACACGCACTGCGGGATCCACCCTCAGTTCGTCGTTCTCGGAGGACATTGACGTGTTATCTGTTATAATCATGTATTTTTTGGGGGCAGTAGCAGTAGTAGCAGCATATGGTTTTGGATGACCCAATAAACCCATGCCGTCGACATGGACATAACCGTCTTCCTCCAAGGCGAGGGCCATCGGCACGAGCCCTCCCTCTTCGTATTGCGTGAAAACCAACGCAAGACCCTCGCTTTTTTCCAATTCTTCGCATACTTGGTACAATTTGGCACCATAATCGGCCAACAATAGGCGCGAGAAAATACGACCGTGTTGTTGCAGCACCCAATCTTTGTATTTGTAGTGACGGCGTCCCATGGGTGTGTTTTCCCATGTCATGCAGTCTTTTAGTGTGGAACACGTCGCAGAAGACGAAGACGAAGACGAAGACGTTGACGAAAACGAAGACAAAGACGAAGGGTACGCCATATTTAAAAGTTGGAGAGGACGATGCAAATCCGAATATTTGATGGATGTTTTTTTCGACACAGACGATAAAAGATGTTTGGTACAATCATGGTACGCACGTGCTTGTGTCGTCTCGGTCGGCAAATACATGACATACATGGGCACATGTTGTATGGGTGGAGTGTCAATTGGTTGACCATTGAGTTGGCGCAACGGGTACTCATCGCTGCTGGTCAGGGTTTGATCCGGATCAAAGCTGGACGGATACGCACGAAATGGATAAGTAAAGGGATTCTCTCCTCGTATATACGAAACATATCCGGCGAGTGCCGTTTTCAAGAGGGTGGTTGAGATGGTTGTTGTATTGTTGTTGTTGTTTTCTAGAGGTTGCTTGGTGTCCTCAAGAGGCGACAATTTGTCATTGAGACGCAACACATTGGCCAACCAGATAATCTCACGCACATCATTGTACACGGGCGACGAAGAGAGAAGAAGGAGACGCATGCCGACGGTTTGTTCGGCGACTTGCAAGAGTCGTTGGCCCGCATGTGGTAACGCCAAATTGTCTTCGGTGGGTCGCAAATGATGGATTTCGTCGATGACCACAAATCGTCCCTGCAAATCATCCATCGCCGTCTTTCTCTCCAACAAGGCGGCAAACGGAAGGTATCCCAAGAATTCGATTGGGGCGCGTCCCTTTTTGCCCCGAGTGTTTTTTTCCAACAAGGCACGACGATAGTGGACTTGTTGATCGTGACTGGCCACAATCAATATCTTTTGTTGCGAGAAAATGGACGCGAGAATGCCCATGACCACGTCGATTTTGCCCATGCCTTGGCCATGATACAACAACAATCCATTGTAGGGCGTCTCCGGCGACAAAAAATTGCGCAGAAAACGTTGGTTGTCTTGCCACAGGCTGCCGCTCCCTTTACACATTCGTTCGGCTTTGGTTTCCATATCTTCATTTTCTTCTTGTTTTGTTTGTTCTTCTTCTGTTTTGTCATTTCCCAATTGAAATTCACGTTTGGATGCCAACTTTTTGGCAAAATCCGGATCTCCCACTTCCGGATACAACAAGGGTTCGTTTGTTTCTTCGGTTTGTTTTTGTTCTTTCGTTTGGTCTTCGGTTCGTTCCATTGGGTCTTCGAATTGGTTTTTGGTTGGCACGATCAGATTCGAATTCCGTGTTGTTTGTACATTGACCCGGGAATGACCCTCCCCAACGTCCTCTTTAAATAAAATATTGTCTGGATTTTGGAGTGCAAAGGAGGAGGAGGAGGAGGACAACCGTTGACGTTGCGTTTTGGAAGAGGATGATGAAGAAGGTGTCGGTCGATTGTTGTTATTGTGTCGACGACTCGTCTTTGTTTTCATCACTTTATGTTTTTTAATGTTGTTTTTTTTTTAATAAAAAAAAATATGCTAACTTTCTTTTCAAGAATATTTTTTTAATATCTATTCACCTAAACTGATACACCAGTTTAACACCGGTTAAGCCATTTTTCGTAAGAAAAAAAAGGTTGTGAATCTGCGAGGGAAAATTATTTGTCAAGACATCAAGGAAGAGCCTTCCGACTCTCCCATTAGGTTGAGCTTATGTCTCTAAGCAGCGAAGCGGTGTCGCCGCTTCGCTGCTTAGAGACAATCCATGAAGTCCGTGACGTAAAAAAAATATTTTTTTTTTGTATTTATAATAACGCCTTCTTATCGCACATTCGTTATTATGTCCCCCGGCTTCGGTTTATTTCCTGGGTCGTGTTTTAAGCTTTCGGCGTTTTTTGCTTCGCGTTCGAGTTCTTCCATATTTTTTGAGAATACTTTTGCGTACTTTCTAGGCCCAAATGCAGGTGCTGATTCGAATGTCCCATGTGTATAAATACCTGGTTGACAAGTTATTTCAAATACTTTTTTATAATTTTTTAATTTAAATTTTATTGTTTTCTTTTCTTTTATATATACAAAAACATTTTTACCCTCTCCAGCATGGATTGCATCTTTATTTTCTTCTTTTTCAAAATGCTGCATATTTTTAAATCCTGTAAATCGTTCATCCAACACTCGTTGTTTTGTTGCGATTATTTCAAATTCATCTAAAATACACTCATATTCTCTTGTATAATGCGATGTATAACTATAAGTACTTAATCGTATATCGGGTTTCATTGCGAACATAGAAGCAGCATCATAAGGACGTGACCCTTTGCTTGACTCATGAAATTCACAAGTAATTGTGGGAAGGTCCAAATTAATATCGCCAAATTGATCACGTACTTTTTCAGGAAATTCGATTATTCCACCCGGAGCTCCGATTTTGTCCCCTTCTTGTTGAAATGGACCATTATATTTAATACACTTACCCGGCGCGTGTAATATTGGAACCAATTTGCTGAATTCAACTTCGCCATACGCCAATTTGCCATTTTCCACTCTTCCTTTAAAACTTTTGTACTGCTGTAAGTATCGATTTGTTCCATGATATGTTCCAAAATATAAATTAATGTTATCTTTGTTGCCAAGTTGTGCTAAAGCTTCGTCATTTGCAATTGTTGTTTCATTTTCCTCTTTAAATAGAGAAGAAGGGGTATATTTTCTTACTAGTGTTCTAACTTTACTCATTTGTTGAGGGTTAACACCCCCTCGTTTTCGCTGGGTGATTCTTTTCCGCAGGCTGCCTCTCCCTAAACGGGAATGGACTTGACGCGGTCTTCGTCGGTTTTTCTTTGTTTGGTAAATTCTTCTTCCTCCCATTTTTTTTAATTTTGTTTTTTGTTTTAAATTTTGTTTTTTGGTTTCTAATGTTTGGTTTACACAGACTTGTTGTATATTTTAATGAACAAAAAAAACCCAAAAAAAAACAATCATTTTTCCATGCGTTGAAAGAGAGTTGCAAAATGCCCCGAATTTAGGATAAGCCCATTCCGTTTCAAAAAAAGAAATATTTTTATTCGTCGATTTTTTATTACAAAGTCCAAAGTCCAAACACAAACAAACCAAACACAAACCAAAACACAAACAAAACAAACAAAAAAAATGCCCAAAAAGACGACATCATCTTCGAAAAAGACAACCAACCAAGCACCTCCCACCATAATCGTTCCCGAAAATTTCGGTTCCATCATCCATGATTTCTTGGCCGATTTATCGACGACATTTCCCGAATATGTTTTCTTGTGGTCCAAATGGAACGACCCCGCCTTATTGCCCGAATTATTCGAATACGTCAGCAAAGTCTTTCCCCAACGGTTTTTTGATATCTTGTATCAAAACGAGGACATCTTTAGCACAACCGCGACCTCCACCTCCACGAACAACAACAACAACAACAACGAACATACCCAATTCTTACCCAACGTCGACTTCAAAATGTTGTATCACTGCCGCGGCATCACCGAAACCACCCGTCAAGCCATTTGGAAGTATTTGCAATTGATTTTGATGACCGTGCTAAAAACCGTCCAACATCGCATGGATTTCGGCGATACGGCCAACATCTTTGAGGGCGTCGACGAATCCGTGTTGCAAGACAAATTGCGCGAGACCATGGAAGGCATTGGCGATTTCTTTAAGAATATTCCCAAGGACGACAACGACGACACCAACGACGACACCAACGGACAAGAAAAAGAAGGCACAAACCAAAGTACAAATGCTGAAAACACACAATCCGGAGATTCGTCATCGTCGTTGCCCAACGCCGATGACCTCCACGAACATTTGAAGGGATTATTCAATGGCAAGATTGGATCTTTAGCCAAAGAGTTGGCGGAGGAAATTAGTAAGGATGCCGAGGAATTGTTTGGCCAAGGAATCGGCCAAGGAATCGGCCAAGACAAAGAAGGAGCCCAAAGCACACAAGATTTGTTGAAGATGATGATGCGCAACCCAAAGAAACTCATGGATTTGATCAAGAATATTGGGGCCAAGGTCACCAAGAAAATGCAAAGCGGCGAGATTTCGCAGGAGGAGATTATGCAGGAGGCCAGCGAATGGATGAAGAAAATGAAGGAAATGGGGGGCGGCAAGAAAGATTTCGCCGACATGATGAAGAATATGGCCAAGGGTCTGGGAGGAGGATTGGGCGGAGGCAAGAACATGCGTTTTAATCCGGCGGCGTTTGACAAAATGGAAAAGAAAATGGCCGCCAAGGAGAGAATGCAACAGAAACTGGATGCCAAACTGAATGCCACGGGGGATCCCACCCGCAAAGTATTTCACATGGATGATTCGGCGGAACAGGAACATTCGAGTGCTTCTGCTGCTGCTGCGCAACAACCAACGTCACCTCAGAAGAAAGCCTTGAACGACGATGAATTAGAGGCATTGTTTTCCAAGCAAAGCGACAATTTGAAACCAAACAATAAAAAGAAAACAACAAAAAAATAGAGGTTATAAAACTATATTATCAAATATAAAAATAAAACACAACACAAAAAATATCCAAAACCAGAATGGGAGTTGGAAAATACATTCATTTACCCGCCTTCATCGTGAGTTTCGCGGTGGGCGTATTGTTCGTTTATTTGTACAATGAAGACAAACGCACCATTTTGGTGTATCCGCGTCCCGACAATGTGGGCGAATTGGCGTATCGGGATCCGGCGGGATCGTGTTTTTATTTCAAAGAAACCGAAGTCGCCTGTCCTAAAGACGAAAGCAAAATCAGCAAATTCCCCCATCAGGGATAAAAAATATTATTGTTATTCTAAGAAATTCAGGCAAAATCAAAATCAAAATAAAAATAAAAATTTATAATTAAAAAAAAATGGAACAAACCGCAAAAATTGTTGAACCAAATGAAATGCCATTCGACCTTCCAAGAGACACTGAATGGACAAAAGTTAATTTAGAAAATACAAAACAAAATGACATTATTTGGAAAGGTATAAAATGCGAGAATTGTCCATCCAATACATTTGAAACGTTTGTTCCTTACAAGGTTATTAAAATTGATAAAAGTAGTGATGATACTTATTATTCGGGAGGTTTCAAACCATTTGATAACTGCAAAATAAAACTTTACAGAATTGACGGTGACAAGTACATATTTACACGGAATAATGAAGGAAAGAATGTGTTTGATCTTACACATGAAAAATATCATAGATATTCTGACGGCACAATTCAAGAATTAGAATTGGATGACCATCCGAGCGACATTGTTAATGATGAAAATTTATATATTATAACTTATATTCCTTATGAAACAGAGCAGTCAAAAGATGGCGGCAGTCGTCGACGTCGTCGACGAAATAATAAATCACGCAAAGTTCGCAAACAGAAAAGATACAAACGGAGAAGAACATTCCGAAAATAAAAGAAAATCAAATAAGAGAGGAAGGACCCGTCCTCGTATTTTTTTCACTCACTCTTTTTCGAAAAAGAAAATAACATAAACATACTTAAAGAAAATGCATCGAAATCATAATTTTATTTTTATAAAAATCATCTCTATTTACAAAACAGATTTTATAAAAATAAACAATCAAACATGACATCAACAACAAAATCAGTAACAACAAACGAAGAAATCGCCTGGGATGAATTCGAATCCTTTGTTGCCAAATGTGTGGAACCAAAACTTGTCAATAAATCTTTGCCTCCGCATCCGCCTCCTCCTCCTCGTCCTCTTTATTCAAAAATAAACGACAACATCAATTACAACATGAACAAACGACCTTATGATGACAGTGACGCTTCTTATCAAAACAAACGCACGTATAATAATAAAAATAATAATTATAATAATGACCGGAATGAAAGCCGAAACCACAA
>JACCEB010297424.1_pt1 | contig 27832 bp, 40 predicted proteins | sample 7454761 | NCBI WGS metagenome assembly JACCEB01 (sample SAMN15323454, study PRJNA562643) | freshwater metagenome | isolation source: river surface water | place: USA:Blue River Watershed | collected 2017-08-18
TATTTTGATATCAAACTACTTAAAAATATTTTCTTATAATAATATATAAATAAAATGCCTCATAAAAAATGTTTATTTGAAGGTGGTTGCACCTTAATTGCTTCTTTTGGTTACCCAGGTTATGGCACTAGATTTTGTTCTAAACATAAAGAAGAAAAAATGGTAAATTTAGTTTGTAAGTTATGTGATTGTGGTAAAGCTAGACCTACATATAATTATGAAGGTTTAAAAGCAAATTTTTGTAAAGAATGTCGAGAAGAAGGAATGATAAATGTTAATGATAAAAATTGTAAATGTGGTAAATTCAGACCACATTTTAATTATGAAGGATTAAAACCAGAATATTGTTCAAAATGTCGTCTTGAAGGCATGGTTGATGTAGTTAAAGAAAATTGTATTAAATGTAAAAAAGTAAAACCATGTTTTAATTATGAAGGTCTAAAAGCAAAATATTGTTCTCAATGTAAAGAAGATGATATGGTTAATGTAAGACATAAAAAATGTAAATGTGGAAGTGCACAACCTTCTATAAACTATGAAGGATTAGTAGCAGAATATTGTAAAAAATGTAAAGAACCTGGTATGATTGTAGTTAGAAGAAAAACTTGTATTGTTTGTTTATCAGAACAAGCAACTTTTAATGAATTAGGTAAAAAAGCAGAATATTGTCGTTTTTGTAAAACTGAAACGATGATTGATGTCGTTGATAAATGTAAATTTGAACATTGTGTTAGAACTGGTAGTAAAAAATATAAATATTATTGCACACATTGTTTTGCTAATTTATTTCCAAATGACCCTTTAACATCAGGTATTAGACTAAAATCAAAAGAAAACCAAGTGCGAGACTTTTTAAATAGTAATTATGAAGGTTTTATACACGATCAACCTATATTTACAGATGCTTGCGATTGTTCTCATAAAAGAAGAATTGACCATAGAATATTAATTGGTAATACTTTGTTATGTGTAGAAACTGATGAATTTCAACATAAACGACATAATAATACAAATTATGAAGAAGTTAGATATGAAGATTTATATATGATACATGGAGGTAAATTTATATTTATTAGGTTTAATCCTGATAAGTATATAGATAAAAAAGGTAAAACTATTGAAACTACAGTTAAAAAAAGATTAGAAACACTAAAAGAAGAAGTTGATAAACAAATTATAAGGATAAATAATGAGGAAAATAATGAATTATTAGAAATTGTATATTTATTTTATGATGGTTTTTAATAATTTTTAAATTAACATTTCCAACGACAACCGCAATTAAGACATGAAACAAATGTAGTCATAGGCTCGTCAGCACTCCTGGTTTGGAGGGCATAGTAAGTACATTTTTTTGACCTGCATTTACGACACGTAAATAAATCGGTTGAAGCTTCAATATTCTGCTCGAAGGCATTTTTATCCCTTACTGCTTTTTCAGACAACATCTTATCCCAACGTCTCGGCTGCATTTCTTGGTGTGTCATAAAGGCAATTTCGTGTGACTTAATAACACCAGTTTCAACTAAATCAGTTAGTTCTTTGTTAGCTAAATTGGTGTAAATAGTGCGCAAATGGTCAGCATAAAGGCGAACAAAGTGAGGATTAGACCATTCTTTAATAACTTTTCTATTACCAGCCTCTTTAATAGTCCAATTAAATATTCCTTTTTCTAAATTACGCGCATTAGATTCACTTTTGTCTTCACAAGTAACAAAATACTTTTCTAACTTCTTAGCAACATTAGCTCTAAACTCAACAGGATTAGCTACTTTCATTGTATTTTATTATAACTATAATTGGTATTTATACTTATAATATTATATTTAAATCATAATCAATTTTTTTTTATTTTTATAATTATTAAATTATAAAAATAAAAAAAAAATTGATTTTATTTTTTATAATTTATATTAATGTAAATTATATTAACTATGCTACTAAAGTCAATTCTAATAGCTTCACTTACATTTGGGTCAGTATATTTAATTGGTGTAACTGGCCCAATTGTATCAACACTTTGTTTCAACGGTAATATAGACCCTTATAATTTAAGTATTAACATGTTAAAAGGAGTAGTAATATCTATATATACTGGCGCAAATTGTGTATTTTTATATTGTGTATATAAAGCAATAACTATGTAACTAATTATCATAATCATATTCTTCTTCACATAGTTCAGTGCTAATATCAGGCATAACTAATGGTTCATCATTATAGCCAATATTATCTTTACTATTTTCATTATCATCGCTATCATTTTCACTATCATAATCAGAATATTCACTATCTCCTGCTTCGCTTCCTTCATCATCATCCGACACTATTTTTTTAACAGGTTTCTTAGATTTTTTTATATTAGTTCCTATTTCATCATTATCATCTTCTTCTACTTCTCCTTCAATATCATTTAAATCTTTAAATCCACCAAATAATTTTTCATATAATTTGTCCCAAAGAGGAATTGATAAGTTAATTAAAGTTTTTTTGTTAGTTTCATCTTTAAGCTGTCCAACAAGAGCACAAGCACCATAAAATAATTTATTATCAAGCGGAGGAGGAAAATCATATTTATTTTCCATACCAGATTTGCCTTCTAATTTGCCATAAAGTGAAATAAGATATTTTTTATTATCATACTTAATAAGCCATTCAGTATGCTTTTTAAAATCAGTATCTTTTTTAAAGCCACATTTTTTAAATAATTCTTCTTCTTTATAATCTTTAACAGTTAAAGTTTTCATTTGTGCGGTTTTTTCAATTATAATAATAGTAAGTGAATTGGACATTTTTTAAACGAAGTAATAATAAATTTATAAATATATTATATTAAATGGGTTTAAATAGTTTACAATATAATATATTATAAATAATATAAATAAAAATAAAAATAAAATGAATAAAATTTACATTGATAACTATAATCTATCTAATTTAACAAATAAGTTAGATTTATTAAAATCTTTGTTAGTAGATACAAAAGAAATAAAAGAAATTTATTCTCTAAATGGTATTTATAGATTAGAAAATAATAATTTATATCAATTAGAGTCAGCATTTAAATCGGAAATAGAAGTAAAAAAGTTTACAAATGTTACATTTATAATTGATAACACATTAGTAACAAGAACAGAAGTTCAATCTCAGCTACCATTAGACTATATAGTAGTACCTACATTAGTTAGAAAATATAAAAAATCTGGTCTTACAATGTATGTAGAGAGTGTTGAAAATAAAGTCACAAGTTTTTATTTTGAATATAATGGAAAGATAGATTTTACGAATGATTTTTTTAAAGAAGATTTAAGTGTGTTTTTGAATGTGTTATTATAATAAAGATAAAATATAATATTAAATTAATTAGTTTAATATTATAATGATTGGATGGATAATACAAGTAGCAATAATATCATTTATTTTTATATATTTAGTTCATCACTTATTGATTTTTTTTAAAAATATGTTAACAGTGCCAAAGATAAAAGATTTAGTAGATAGTCCAAATAAAAAATACGAAAATATATTTGCTACATTAAGTAGTTCAAATAATAATATTAGTAATAATAATAATAATAGTGGATTTACAGATATAGATTTATTACCTTCTTCTAACAATAATACAAATAGTAGTGATATTAGTAATACTAATATGAAAGACGAATTAAAAAACTTTTTAAAGAAACAATTAAATAACAATGATGTAGAAACATTTCAGCCAAGTGGTTCATTAAATATGTTTTTATAATTTAGATATAGTACTTTTATATACTATATAAAAACTACTTAAAGATAATAAACTATAATATATTAGTATTAATTCAATGACAGAAAAATTAAATTTTAAAGATATTCTTGCTAATTTTCCTTCAATAGAACCTTTTTATGAGACTATTATTCATAAGAAGGTTTATAATTATGATGCTATTATAGCAATTCCAGAAGGACCAAAATGTTATGCATGGTTTACAACTGATCATGTAACAGGTAGTAATATTTGTTATATTATTGAAATTGATGAGAAAGATATAAAAAAGATAAAATATATATCAGTTTGCAAAACAAGTTTTCATGATTCATTATCATATGGCACTTTATTTTACGGTACATTTATAAATAACACTAATAATAATAAAAAACAAAATAATAATACAAATAATTTTTTTATTGAGAATATTTATTATTATAAAGGTAAAGATGTTACAAAAGATTTATATATAAATAAACTTAATATTTTACACAAAATGTTTAAAACAGAAATTAATCAAATAGCAATGTGTAATAATTATACTATATTTGGACTACCAATAATTGATAATAATTTTCAAAATTTAATTTATAATATTGAATTTTTACCATATAAAGTAGAATATTTATGTTTTAAGACATTTAGTGATAATAAAAGTAATAATAGTTTATTATTAAAATATTATAAACCTGGTAATAAAGAAAATATTAGTAATATTACTAATAGTAAATTAAAAGAAGCAATATTTAAAGTATATCCAGATATAGATTCAGATATTTATAATTTATTTAGTTATAATTTAACTACCGGTAAAGAAGAGTTTTATAATGTAGCATATGTACCAGATTTTAAGACAAGTGTAATGTTAAATGGTTTATTTAGAAATATTAAGGAAAATAAAAATTTAGATGCATTAGAAGAAAGTGATGATGAAGATGAATTTGAAAGTGAAGATATTTCTAAATATGTTCATTTAGAAAGAAGTTATAAGATGAATTGTATATATAACCAAAAATTTAAACGATGGACACCAGTATCAATAGCAAATAATAATAGTAGAATTATATTAACTAACAAATTATAAATTATAAAAAATATATAAGTAATATATAGATGTTTGTAAATGAAGGTGGAACACATAGTGCATCTTTTTTAGTTTCAGATACTAATACTCAAAGATATGGTTTACCTGTTGCGTCAAATAATGTAGATGCTGTTAATAGTAAAGTTAGTTGTCAAGGAGGAGGTGGTAAAAAAAGAAGATTTACATTAATTAAAGCAAAAAGTAATAAAAAAATAAATAAAAGAAAAATAAAAAATATTTCTAATATGTATAAGATGAGAGGTAAACGTCATACTAAAAGAATGAAAAAGATGTTACGTTCTAAAAGAAGACGTGTAACTAGAAGAACTAGAGTAAGAAGACAAAGAGGTGGTTATAATCAATTTGGTTCAAATATTCCTAATAGTCCAGGTTATACATTAAATACTAATGTACCATCAGCATTAGCAAGTCCTATGCCTATTAAGTCATATAATGATTGTGGTGATGTAAATCATTTTAACAATCCTGCTACAAATTCAAATGCTAATTCTATGTTTAGTAATTTAAAAAACTTATTTTAAATTAAATTATTATAATAATATATGACAAAAGAAGTAGGTGATATATTAGCAATAATGGCTGGTACTTTAGTATGTGTAGGAGCTATTTTAATAGGAATACCAACATTTTCATTAGAAAATAAATTAAATAATAATAATTTGGTTGTTAAAAAAAATGAAGATGAAGATGAAGATGAAAAAATAACAACTAATATAATAAATCCAAATGCTATACTAAATACAGATTTGTCAAAAATAAATCTAAAAAATACTGATGAAGATGACCCATATGCTTTTAGAGGTGGCAAACGAAGTAGAAGCAAAAGTAGAAGTAAAAAATCTAGTAGAAAAAGTAAAACTAGAAAAAATAAATAAAAATATATTTAATAAATAAGTATTTAAATATATTTTGATATATTAATAATGGTTTCTACAGGAAGTTTTATTGCCGAAATGTCTATATTAGGTATTGGATTAGTTGCTTTATTTGGTGCATCATATATGTTAAGTAAATCAGAAAATGTTAGTAATAAAACTAAAACAACTAGTAAAAAATCTACAACAAGTAATAATCTAACAAGACGTCGTTCTTCATCATCAGATAGATATTCTATTACTTATAAAAGCCAAAAATCTAATAGTAGCAAACAGTAAAACATTTATATATTTATATAAATAACTATATAAATATAATACAATTATAATTATAATGAGTATAAAATATACAAAAGATTTTTTATTAAATTTTTGTAATGAAAATAATATAACACTTTTAAAAGATTATAATTAAAATGTAATACAAAAATTTTAATTAAATGTAGTTCTTGTGATATTCAAACTGAAAAAGTATTAAATTATATGGTAAAAACAAAAATAACATTATGTAAAAGTTGTATAACAAAAAAATCACTTATAAAACAAAAACAAACATTAAAAGAAAAATATGGTGTAGAACATCAATCGCAAATATTAGAAGTAAAAGAAAAAACAAAGTCTACTTTTTTAAAAAAATACGGTGTAGATAATCCAGTAAAAAATAAATTAATACAAGAAAAAATGCAAAATACTTGTTTAGAAAAATATGGTTGTAAATTTTTATCTCAAAATAAAGAATTACAAAATAAAATAAAAGAAACATGTTTAGAAAAATATGGTGTAGATAATCCAGCAAAAAATATAGAAATACAAAATAAAATGCAAGAAACATGTTTAGAAAAATATGGAGTTGAATTTCCATTACAAAATAAAGAAATAATAGATAACTTAGCTATTTATTTTAAAGAAAAATATGGTGTAGATAATCCTTTAAAACATCCAAATATTAAAGAAAAAATTAATAATACAATTAAAGAAAAATATGGTGTAAATTATCCTAGTCAATGTAAAGAAATACAAGATAAAATTATAGAAACATATATTAAAAAATATGGTTATAAAAATCCTATGCAAAATGCTGAAATTTCAGAAAAATCATATAAAAATAGTTATAAATTAAAACAATTTATAATGCCATCTGGTAAAATAATACAATGCCAAGGATACGAGCCATTTGCTTTAAGTGATTTAATAAAAGAAAATATAAATGAAATTGATATTATTACTAACCGAAAAGAGGTTCCTAATTTATGGTATTTAGATAACAACAATGTTAGTCACCGACATTTTGTAGATATTTACATTCCTAGTCAAAATAAATGTATAGAAGTCAAATCATTATGGACTATTAAAAAAGAAAATAGTAATATATTTTTAAAACAAAAAAGTGCTAAAGAAAATAGTTATTTATATGAAATTTGGGTTTATAATCAAAAAGGTGTAAAGGTTGAAATATATACTTAATTTATTTTTTTTTTGGTAACATAAGTAAACATTTACCTGCTAAAGGATCTTTTTTTACTTTAAAATCATCTTCGTCATCACTTTCTGTATCAGATTTGCTAGATAAATTATTATCACAATTAGATATAGTTTTAGGTGTAAAAATGTTTTTCCATTTTGTATTTATATTTTTATAATTAAAACTATCAGTTTCTATTATTTTATAATTATTTTTTTTATAAAATGATTTACGTTTATTCCATTGTTTTTCAAAAACTTCATGACTATCTTTTATATCATAAATAACAGGATTAGTTATAGGATGTTTAGCTCTTAATATTCTACCAACAATTTGTTCAATATCAGTTTTTGGTGTAATTAAAAACTCAGCATTTAATCCAGGTATGTCTAATCCTTCAGCACACATAGCAAAACTACCTAATATAATTTGTTTGTTTTCTGATTGTTTTAATTCTTCTTCTTTCATTCCACCAACATAATAACCAATTGAAGCATAATTTTTACAAACAAATCTTTTATATATATAATCTAAAATACTTATATTATGAGATAAAATAATTGTTTGTAATACATGTTTAGGTTTAACATATGGGTTTTCAATATAATTTTGTTCATAAAATAATACTTTATTACAATTAGGACACTTTGGACGTCGTTTTACTATTTTAGCTTCACCTGTTTTTTGGTTTATAATAGTTTCTTCACAATTTTTTTTATTATTACTAATACTATCTAAACATAATAAGCAATATTTAACACAATTACAACATGTATTTTTCATTAAATAATTATTGTTTTTATTACATAAACTACAACAAGGAACTTCTGAATCCATTTTTATTTTATGTTCCCTTTTAATAATATCATCTACACTATTATCACTAATAAAATCATTTATAACTTTAATAATAAATTCTGTTCTATAACTATAATTACATAATTTATTAATCATTGTGCTAATTTGAGGTTGTCCTTTATAATCTAATGTAGTTTCATTAAATTCTTCATCATTTGTTTTAAATGTAATTGCTCTAACTTCTACTGGTATATCATCTTTTCTTTCTGCTTTATAAAGTACCTCTCCTAAAAATAACTTAAAAACTTTTGTTGTTCCATCTTTTCTAGTCATAGTTGCTGACAAACCTAACATATATTTTGTTACTAACTTAAACAAAGCATTAGAAAATGTTTGACTTGAAATATGATGAACTTCATCTATAATTGTAAAACCAAAACTATCAAATGTTGATGCTGAAAAATCTTTACTAACTAATGTTTGAAGCATACAAATTACAATATCTTTATTTTCAATATCACATATTTGTCCTTGTATTCTACCAATTCTAGCATTTGGAACAAAAACACCAATTCTTTCTTCCCATTGGTTTGCTAAAAATTCTTTATGAACTATTACTAGTGTCTTTTTTTTTAGTTGAGTCATAGCATATAACGACGACGAAGTTTTACCCCACGCACAGTAGAGTTCTAAGAGCGAAGATGCAGTGGTATTTTGTTTCATATAGTTAACAAATTTTTCTATAACTGGTTTTTGATAATCTCTCAAAGTCCCTTTAAACTCTAAATTAATATCTTCTCCTTCTGAAATCTTATATTCTTTTGGTAAGCCAAAATGCTCTTCACCATAATAACGAGGAACGTAAATTTTATTACCAGATTCACGATAAGCAGGAAATACATTAGCAGTTTGAACTGGTGACCCAGGTGTATAAGGTTTTACCATTAAATCTGATTTAATTTTATTCTGTTGTTCAACGCTAATTTCATTCTTAAACAATGTATAGCCATAGCGACCTAAATATGTATTCATTTTAATTATTATTTTTTGTTTCTTATATTATACTTGGGTTGTCTTTAAGTAGTTTTAATAAATTAATTGTTTAAACTACTTAAAGACAATTTACTATATTAAAGTAACTTGAATATTATACTAGATTATAAAATGACTACTCCTAAGATTGCTACTTTTAACGGTTTTACTTTCTCTTATGAAGAAAAGTGTGTTGAAGAAATTGCATTTGACGAATATTGTGAAGTATATTCAGATATTATTGTAATAGAAAGCAATAATCCTAAGTTTAAAAAGGGTGATAAAATTGAACAAATTACTATTGCTTGTAATGTTCATTTTGAGTATAAAGATGGAAGAGAATATTAAACAATAATTGTAATTTAATTATATAATATTAAAATCTAATAATATTATATACTATGAAATTTATTACTAAAAAGACAGAAATTATTTTTATATATATTTTTACAGCAATGTTAATTAGTTTTTTATATATAGACTATTTTATTCCTTATAGAGAAAAGCCAATGAATCAATCAACATTAAATTTATTAGTTATGTTAGTTAGTGGCATATATTTAGCATATATTTCTTATTTTGACTATCCTTGGTTAAGTATAATAATTTTATTATTTACATATAGATATATTCGTCGTAGTTATATGCCATATGAAATTACTGATTTAAATGATTTTGTTGATGGAGAAAATGCGCGTTGGACTAATAAATGTATTGATACTTTAAATTAAAATACTTAATTTTAAATACTTAATTTTAAATACTTAATTTTAAATACTTAATTTTAAATACTTATTTAAAATGTATTAAACACACCTTATATATTTAAAATATAATATGTCTAGTTCATTTCGTTTTTTATTTTCTAAATTATTTCAACCACTTCTTACTGAATATCCTTTTCAATTTGTTGGTATTGGTTCAGTTTTTCATTTAGGTTATACTCTTAGCACAAAAAAAGAAGAAAATATTATTGTTGATAAAAAATACACCTTTGATTTGGCGGGATTTACAAATTTTATGATAGTTGATAAACAAGGTAATCATTATAATGTAAATAATAGCGTTTGGTTTTTTAAATGGGATTCTCTTGAAGATTGGTCTGCAATAGAACTAAATGATAATTTACAAGTTAAAGTTTATGGTTGGCGTATGCCCTTTTTAGGAACATTTCCTAACATAGTATCTACTATTAAAAGTGAAAATAGTAAAAATATTTGATTAATATATTATTCTATTATTATATTATAATATATTATATGGATTATCTTACCGATTTAACACAAAAAAGAAATATGGCTCAACTTATATTAGTTGTACTATTTATTATTTATTTAGTAATTGGTTATCGTATGCCTGATTCTATTGCTTATTTAATTGACACCAATGTAGGCAAAGTTGTAGTTGCTCTTTCTGCGTTATCTCTTTTTGCCTATTCTAACCCTATTTTAGGCATTTTAGGCATCTTTGTTGCTTATCATCTTATTCAACGTTCAACTATGGCTACTGGGAATGCTGGTTTAGATGTTTTTACTGATGCTGAACGTAAAAAATGGTCTCCTTTATCTGCTAATAATCAATTTCCTTACACTTTAGAACAAGAAGTTGTTAAAAAAATGACTAACTTAAAGTTTAATGATACACCTACACCTGCTACCTATACAGCCTTTTTAGATGAAACATATGATGCTGCTCCTCTAACGAAGTAAAAGATGAAGTAGTAGACGAAATAAAAAATTGAAATAAATATTTATAATCTAATTATTATTAGTTATATTATAAATCTAATAAATACATTATAAAATGAACGCACCTACTGCTCTTTACTCTGCTCTTTGTCTTAATAAGAATTTATCTACTGATAAAATTATTAGTTTAATGATACAAATCCTAAATAAAAAGTCAACTGGTTTAACATCGGTTGAAATTTTAAAATTTATTGATGATTTATCACAAACTAATTATAATAATATGTCTCTAGAAGAAGTAAAAACATATTTTAAAACTATTATTAAAAATGATAATAATAATAATGAACAGTTTAGTTTTATTACTAATGATAACAATAATATACAATATATTGGTTCATTTAAAATAATTAAAGCTACAGAATTAACTGATAAACTAACAATTTCATGTACAAAAGATAGTAATAAATATACTATATTTATTTATACAAATGAAAATAATAGTAGTATTGTTGGTTATCAAATGAATTTGTTAGTTAATTAATAGTAGATTTTGATTTACTACCTAATTTACTAACAAACTCTGGCAACTGAACCTTTTCACCGCTAATAGCATTTAAAATCATTTTACCAATATATAAAATTATAATAAATAATAAACTTCCCATAATAGCAATAAAAATTGGATTTTTCATTAATGAATTAAAATTTATAGGTGTTGGTTCACTTTTTTTTTTACTAATTTCAACTGTTTCTTCTGATACATTTACAGGTTGACAATCTATGTAAATTTCATCACTTTGTGCTTGATTTGGGCCTTTTGGGTTAATAAAAAACTGATTGTTACTAACAGTCTTTGTATCAGAAGCACTAATAATTTTATTTAAAGTTTGTAATGTATTATCCATAATATTAATATTAGCATCACGACTAAAAACAATAAAATCTACATCTTGGCTACAAGGTTGATAAGGAGTTGTACCAGAATATGAAAAATATGGTTTATTTTGGATAAAAGTATTTAAAGAATATAAATCTATATTAATTTGTGTACATTCACCTTCAGATGGACAACCATTTGCTACAGATGTAATAATTTTATCTAACTGATTAGAACTAGTTGTTGAAGCATTATTATTCATTATAGGAACACAAACTAACAAAGGTTTTCCACCTTTAACAGAATTATGTATAATTATTGCTTCGGCTGAAACATTTTGGCTATTAAAAGTATGCAAAGATGGACTATAAATACGAACCTCACTAACATTATAACCAGTAGTATTAAAAGTTACAGGTGGATTTGATGTAGGCTCATATAATAAAGAAATATATGTACCACGATTAGTAGCAGAACAAGATATATTAGGGTAATTATATGAAAATGCACATTTAGCTTCACAATCACCAGAAACATTACTTGGATTAATATCAATTGGGGATGTAGATGTTAAACAACTCATTGTATTAATATATATCTATATATATTAATATAATTATTAATAAATTTTAAATAATTTATTAATAAAACTTATTAATTTTATATTTTATAAATACAATAAAACTAACAAAACTATAATGAAGATGACTAAAGGCCAATTTAATAGATTACTTAAAAAAAATAATCAAACAAGAAAAAATTTAAAAAATAATAAAGTTTATGTACATCATAATATTAGTCAAAAAAATAAAAATATAAAAAAACAAATTAATTTAAAAGCAACAACTTTAAAAAGTTATAAATAGTCTTTATTTAGCATTTTTTATATTTAAATTATAGTTGTAATTGTAATTATTATTATAATTATAATTATTATTATAATTATAATTATAATTATAATTGATTTTTAATTTTTGTTTATTTTGACAACTAACAAATTTGTTAGTTTGTCTATAAATTTTATTAGTAAAGAACTTAAAAGTATATAGTTTCATGATTGTATTTGTGTTTGTTAGATAATACTATTTTATAAATATATTTATAAATCAATTTTTTTATTTACACTTCTGTAAACTAATTGTATTGTTTCTAAAAAATTTACATTATTTAAAAAAGCTATATGACGTTTTTCTTTAACAAGTTTAATAGCTTGTTCTATAGACATATTTTTATATTTAACTAAATAACAAGCTACAACTGCACAAGATCTTTGCATTCCTGCATGACAATGCACTAATACTTTTTCATTAGCAAGTAAGCTTTTATTTATTTTTTCTAACACTTGTTCCTTTTTAATTAAATTAAATAGTTTTTTTGCTTCTGCAGGATTATCATCAATTGATAATCTAATACATGTTTTACAACTTTCTGGAAATTGTACAGTTTTAGTGCAATTAATAATAGTTTTAAATTCATAAAAAGGTGCATACTCATTACCTACAAATAAATTAGAGATTACTTCATTATACATATCTAACAAACTATAATATAGTAAATAATATAATTAATACTAAATTTATTATTTATATTATAATTAAACATATGGTATATATCTAATGGTGTCATTATCATATTTCGTTATTTTAAATGCCTCATCATATCCTTCAACATATACTGTATCACCATTATATAATTCATCTACACCATTTTCATTTGTTCCACTTCTACCTTTTACTGAAATTGGTAGCTTTACATTATTATGTTGGTTAGAAATAGTATAATATTGATATTTTTGCCTAGATGTATTTAATGGACGACCCATTAAAGGTAAAATATTATCTTTACTACTACTATTTAATGGAGTAATCATACCCATCTGTCTATAATTTGTGTCAATTGAATTAGTAGAAATATTAATTGGAACCGCACCTCTTATATCTAACATTTGACTAGTAGTTAAATAACGTTCATCACTTAAAGGTGGTACATAAGGATTTTGATAAACACCTTCACCTGGAAAGTTAGTATAAGGATAATTAGGTCTAAACCAATTAAAAAAACTAGGCATATTATTAGTAGGAATAGCAGATTCATATATATTTACTTCGCTTGTTTTGTTAGTATTGTTAGTATTATTAATATAAATTAAATATCCTATTATTCCAACAAATATAATAATAAATAATATAGAAAAATTTTCTAAACATATAACACCTGGTGGACACTTTTTCATTTATTATATTAATATATAATAATTATTAATATAATTAGTTTAGTTTTATTTATTTTTTACCTCCAGCTACATTAATCATATTATTAATTTGATTAATATCAAAGTTCTTTAAAAAACTTTGCGCTTGTTCTACCATTGGCATCATGTTTTCAATATTTTCGTACATCTTCTTTTGTTTTTCAATTAAATTTTGTGTATCTTGTGTTAGATTTTTAATTCCATCTGTTCCTAAAATATCTTCTAAATGTTGATATGATTGTTCTACTGTAGCAGCATGATCAATATATGCTCCTTTACCCTTAGCACCTGGTTGAGTTTTTCCTGCAGAACTAAATGATTCTTTGGGTTGTACACCTTCTGTATCTACTTTATGATCATACATAATAGTATCACCTTTTTTAACACTTTCTTTTGCCTTAGCTACTTTATCTTTAACTGTTTTAATAGCTTCTTGAATTTCTGGATCAGTACTAGTATTATCAACAGCATTTACAGCTTCTTGAGTATCAGTATTTGAATCCGATTTTTTTTCAGCAATAGCATCTTTCATACTACCAGTAGCTCCTTCACGAAGTCCACCCATAGCAGCTAAAAAGTTTGTTAGAACTAAAGCAACTAATAAAACAATAACTAAATTTTTACTAAATTGATTCATTATTAAACCAATTAAAATAAAAATAATAGCACTATTAAATTTATAATTAACTAAATATCCAATAACATTTGTAACTGATAAAAATATAATAAAATATAGAAAATATTTATTAGCCAAAAGTTTTTCTGCTTCTTTTTTAAAGTTCATTATTATATTATATTACGATTATTATATAAAAAAAATTGAATAAATTATTATTTATTTAAATTTATCTAAATATAATATTATTAATATATTTTTAAATCAAAAAAATGCCAAATAATAATCAATTAAATAAATATAATTTAATTATTTGTGAATTACAACATAAGAGACTACATGGAACTGATATTGGACCATATGGTCCACACTACTTAGTTCACAGTTATTATCATGGACCTACTGGTAGCTTAATTTATCATGAAATTTGCTTTAGTTATGACAGCAATGATCCTAACTATAGTTCAGGCTTTAATTTAAATAGATTACCATCACAAATACATAATAATGATGGCTTTAATAATATTTATAATTTTATAAATTATATTAAATGTGACTATGAAGAGATAGCGGAAGATCATTATTTTAAAAGACATAGTCATATTAGAAATTATAAACATATTATAACTAGTCAAAAATATATTAAACCAGAAATTGCTCAATGTATTTTATTACCATCTAATGAATTAGTAGCAATTTTAAAAACATTTTGGATTCGAATTATACAACGAGCTTGGAAACACATATATAAACAAAGAAAAGAAGTAATTGCTAAACGCTCTAATCCACAAAATATACTTTATTTTCAACGCAATGGTTATTGGCCTTCTAATTGTAACTATTTACCTACAATTAGAGGATTATTATTATAAATAATTATGTTCTAGCTTTAGCTCTAGATTTACGTGCATGTGTTTTATTATGATGATTTCTTTGTCTTTTGTTTCTACTACTACGTCTAGCAGATCTAGATGTTGGTACAAAAATTACTTCTTCACCAGCATCATAACCTTCAGATGGATATGAATAACCACCCCATAACTTTTTATTTTTACCTCCTTGTTGTTGGTCTAATGCTTGTAATCTTTGATATGCATTTAATTTTGCATCTACTAATTGAGATAATGCATTTAGGCTTTGGTTAATTGTAGTATATTCTTGATTTTTTTGTTGAATATTATTTGCTTCTCCTTCTAATTGAGTTAATATTTGTTCAAAACTATTAAGTGCATTTGTTGCATCTGTTATAATTTGTGTTTTTAATTGATTATCATCGCGTAGTTGTTGACTACTTGTTACTAATTGTTGATTATCATTATTTAATTGTTGATTTACATTATTTAATCTATCTCTTTCTTGAGTTAATTGTCCATTTGTATCTGTTAGTTGTTGAACTTGTTGTCTTAATTGATTAGATACTTGTCTTAATTGTTCTGTTTTTGCTTGTATATTTCCAGCTACACCTTCAATATTTAAATTTGCTAGTGTGGTAGATATATAATTTATTTTATTTTTTAATTCATTAATAAATGCTGGTTCAGTTCTAATAAGAAATTCTGTAACACCTCCTCTACTGCGAGTTAATCTAGTTAAAATTTGATTAATACGAACAACTAATTCATTTGGCGATGAATTTGTTCCTGTAACAGCTCCTATATAAGTTGGTCCTTGGCTCATATTGTTATTATATATTATAATAACATAATAATATTTGTTTATTGTTTTACTATTTTATCTAATTCATGTTTTAACTTATCCATTTCATTTAATATTTCTTTTTGATCATGTTTTACATTATCTAAATATTTACTGGTTATTTCTTCATCTGAACTTAAATAATTTACATATTGATTTAAAATATCCATTGCTCTATATTGGTCTTCCTTCTCCTTCATAATATAATTATGGTATTTTTTATAATCATTTTTAATTGTTCCTAAAAATTTATTTACCTTTTCTTTCTTTTCAATTTCACTTTTCTTTTTTAAAAGCATTTCTGTTTTTGATTTTATTAAATCTTCTATTTCTAACAACTTTAAATCTCTCTCTGCTATATTTATATTATATTTATCAGTATAATTCATATTATTATATACTATAATAATGTATTATTTTTAATTTTTTAATTTAAAAAAAATATATTTAATTTAAACAATTTAAAATCTATTCTATATATTATTTAGGATAATAATGTCTACTATTTCTACTATTGCGTTAAAAGAGCCCCTTCTAATTCCAGATGATAAACGCTTTGTAATGTTTCCAATTCAGGATCAAACTATTTGGGAAATGTATAAAAAACAAGTTGATTGTTTTTGGCGTGCTGAAGAGGTTGATTTAACAAAAGATTTACAAAGTTGGGATACCTTAACTTCAGATGAGAAACATTTTATTTCTTCTATTTTAGCCTTTTTTGCAGCTAGTGATGGTATTGTTCTAGAAAACCTAGCACAACGTTTTATGAACGAAATTCAGTTGTCAGAAGCTCGTGCTTTTTATGGTTTCCAAATTGCTATGGAAAATATACACTCTCAAATGTATAGTATGCTTATTGAAACTTACATTAAAGATGGTCAGGAAAAAGACATGCTTTTTAACGCAATTGAAACGTATCCCTGTATAAAAAAGAAGGCACAATGGGCACAAAAATGGATACATGATAAAAATAGTTCCTTTGCTAATCGTTTAGTAGCATTTGCATGTGTAGAAGGTATTTTTTTTAGTGGTGCATTTTGTTCTATTTTTTGGCTTAAAAAGCGCGGATTAATGCCTGGACTATGCTTTAGTAATGAATTAATTTCACGTGATGAGGCACTCCATTGTGAATTTGCTATCTATCTATATTCAAAATTATTAAATAAAATGACTCAAAAAGAAATTCATCAATTAATTAAAGAATCTGTTGAAATTGAATGTGAATTTATTTGTGAGGCTTTACCATGTAAACTAATTGGAATGAATTCAAATTTAATGACACAATATATTAAATTTGTTGCTGATAGATTATGTCTTCAACTTGGTTATGATAAAATCTATAATGTATCTAACCCTTTTCAATTCATGGAATTAATTAGTCTATCTAGCAAATGTAATTTTTTTGAACGACGTGTGAGCGAATATGCTCTCGCAAATAAACAAGTTGATGAAGATATTTTTGACCTAAAAGATAACTTTTAAAAAATAATAAATATATTTATAATATAATGGGTTCACAAACAGAAGGATTAGTAATAGGCGGAACAATTTTAGGTATATTTGGATTAGTAATATATGCTGTATTAGGAACAGATAAAGGACCAATAGATGATCCAAATGTACCGCCAATTAGTCGTGCTACTCAGAATTTTCTAGAAGCTAATTTACCAAATTTAGATAATGAGCCTAGACCTAGTCAAGATAGACATGTAGGTAGTTTTTCTATGAAAGCTGGTAAACGCAGTCGTAAAAGAAAGAATAAATCTAAAAATAATAAATCTAAAAAAAGATAAAGGTAAAATATATTATAAATACTACTTAAAGAATTTAACCTATATAAATTAATTAGTATCAATTTATAAAATGAGAAATTATAATAACAAAGAAAAAGAAATTAATATACTTTCATCAGCAAAACATTTTGAAAGTAAATCTATTAAACCTTCTTGTAAATATACTAAACCTATAACTGAAAGTGAAAGTGAACTTGAAGAGTTAAGGGTAACAAAAGAAAAAAATAAATTTATAAATTTTATATCTGAATTAAAACAAAAACTAGAATTTATGTGTCCAACAGAATATTTAGATTTTGCTTATACGGGTCGTTGTATGATAGGTAAGGAAGGTTTTTTTGACTTAAGGCCATATTATAAAGAAATAATTAAAAACTCTAATACTATTAACTTTCAAACATTATTAGATAATAATTATTTTCACTTTAATCAATATAGGTTAAAAAATAATAATAAATACGATTATCAATGGAATAGTGATATAAAAGAAGAAACTGGTTTTGATTATAGAAAAGAATTTAAAAATAATTTTATGTTAGAGCATAATTTAGTATTTATAGAAATAAATAAATTACCAATAAAAGAATATATTTTAGATTCATTTGATGCATATGCTAATATAAAAATTTATGGTGCTACTTATGCTAAATTAAAATTACGAGAATTCGCTCATAATATAAAAATAAAAGAAATAGAATTAGATTATGTTAATAATGAAGAAGAACCATATTTTACTTTAATTGGTATAACAAATGAAAATCCATTATTTGATTTACATAATTTTATTTTAGAAACTGACGGACAAATGTATAGCATGACTGGAATAATGTTAAATGATTTTAATTATAAAGTATTTGCTTGGACATTATTCCAGTCATATTATATTTCTTGGTATAAAGACTATATAATATTGATGGGTAAACATTGGCACCCAAATTCAATTTATAAAATAGAAGATATTACTAAGTTAAAATATAATCCACCATCGGAAGATGAAAATAATTAATGTACTATTGTAAATTTAACACAATATAATTAAAAAATAAATTAAATATTTGTTTTATTAAATAAAATATAAAATGTTTCTTTAATATCGTTTAATATTAAATTACCTAAATTATCATTATTATCTAATTCTAATTTATTTAAATAATACATTATTAATCTATGATGTTCACTATTAAATATATTTTTCATTGTTAGATTTGTATTTTTAAGATAATTATAAATTTTAATTAAATTATTATATTCATTTGTATCATATTTATATTTATTACAGCTTAAAGAAATATAATATACTAATAATCTAACACGTATATCATTATAATATTTTAATTCATCTCCATTAAATAAAACAACTGTCATATTATATTAATTACAATATATATTTAAATACTTATTATTAAATATATATATAAAAAATGATAACTTGTCGATTGATGGGAGGTCTTGGTAATCAATTGTTTCAAATTTTTACAACTATTGCCTATGCATTAGAGCATAATATTCCTTTTGTTTTTTTAAATCAATTTCAACTTAATTCTGGTAATGATGGTGCTACTATTAGATATTCTTATTGGAATACTTTTTTACAATCTTTACGACCATTTTTAAGAGATAATTTATATGGATTTATTACTATTAAAGAGAATGATTTTACTTATAATAAGTTATCAGCTTTAACTAACAAAAATACTAATATTGAATTATTTGGTTATTTTCAAAGTTATAAATATTTTCAAAATTATAAAGCTACTATACTTAAGCTAATTAAGATTGATACTTTAAAACATAATTTGTTAGAACAACATCTATTATTTAAAGTAAATAATAATAAAATTGTTTCAATTCATTTTCGATTAGGAGATTATAAAAAGTTACCAAATCATTATATTATTTTACCAATTGACTATTATATTAATGCATTACAACATATTATAAATAGTAATAATAATAATAATAATTTAAAAGTAGTTTATTTTTATGAACAAATTGATTTACCAGAAGTATTAAAAATAATAAATATTTTAAAAGAACAATTTGTTAGTTTAGAGTTTATTAATTATTATAATAAAATGTTAGAAGATTGGCAAGAAATGTTATTAATGAGTTGTTGTAATTATAATATAATAGCTAATAGTACATTTAGTTGGTGGGCTGGATATTTAAATAATAATGCCAATAATATTATTTGTTATCCTAGTAAATGGTTTGGGACACTACTATCTAACAAAAACAAATTAATAGACCTTTTTCCATCTACTTGGATCTGTATTTCCTTTTCTTAGTAACTCTTTTCTTACCTTTTTTGTTTTTTATTTTTTTAGAACGTTTACCACCTTTTTCTTCACCGGGTCTGATTTTTTTTCTTTGTTCAAAAACATTGCTAGGTATAGATGAAATAGCTGGAGTTAGACCTGGAGTAAATGTTTTAACAGAACTAGTAGAAGAAAAAGCATTACTATCTATAGATGAATTAATAGGTGTAGGACCAGCACTAAAAGTTCCAATAGAAGCAACAGGTGTAACAGGAACTTGTGCTAATCTATCATCAAATTCTTGTTCTCTATACGTTGGATTTGGATTCACTAAGTTAAATACTAATGAAGGTGACCTACTTTTTTGAGAACTAACACTAGATTGTGAACTAACACTAGGTAATCTAGTTAGTTGATTTTCATGTAACTCTTCTTGACTGGAAATATTACTACTTTGTGAACTATGATATGAACTAAAATCGCCTTCAGATGAAACATATAAATCATCAACTTTTTGTATATAATTATCTGGATTATTTAAGTCTTGAATCACACCTTTATATTTATATTTATCTAATTTTTCTGGTGTAAAAGTTGCAGGTTTTCCTGAAAATATTATATTATCTAAATATTGAAATACTTTTAAACAATTATTAGAATTATTCTTAATTTCATCTATCCATTTCATTTGTGCTGTTCCTCCATGTATATCTAAATCAAATTTATAGATGTAATCTAACACTTTTTTAACAAAATCTTTTTTTTCTTTGTCAGTAGTAATACGTAGCTTTAATTCTTCAAATAAACTATTTAATTGATTATTTATTCTAGGTTTATGAACTTTATTTATATAATCAGTTTTACTAAATTCACAAATATCAGATACTCTACCAAAATCAATAATACGTGTTTCATAATTATTTGTTATAGAATTAAAAAATACTAATGAATTATTGCTATGTAAATCAAAATGAATAACACATAAATACAAAAATAATATAATTACTTGTGATGCTAATTGTGATTTTACATTAATTTTTACTTCATTAGAAACTCCAGGACTATTATAAAATCTATATAAAGTTTGTGAACCAACAATATTAGGCATTGTTAAAATTCCTAATCCTCTTGTTCCTGTTAGTTGTCTGTTTAAATATTTAAATAAATCTGTTAGTTCTTTTAATTCTGGTAAATTATACATGTTAAATAAATCATCTAACAATATTCTAGCACCATTATTATCAAAAATTGCTAAATTTGCAACAGATGGACATATTTCATGTTGTATTTGCTCAATTGATGACATCCATATTGATTGTTGTAACTTTGCCTCTTCTATAAAATCATTGTGTTTTTCTGATTCTTTTGTTTTATTATTATAGCTTTCTAATCTTTCAGCTATATTTTCATTTGAAATAACTACAAATTTTAATATATAACTAGTAATAGGTATATTAGAATCTGTTCTATATGCGGCTTCTCCATCAATAACATCTAATTTTAACATAAATCCTTTTAAAGATGAAGTTGTTAAAATTGATAAAGTTGAATTAGGCGATGCTAACATATCATAAACTGCTTGAAATCCTTTTTTATCTGGATATCTTGATTTTGCTCCACCTTTTTTAAATATTTTTTTATTTTTCATACTTATATATATAATAAATATATATAATTTATATATAATATTAAAAATTATATATAATTTATATATAATATAAATTATATATGTTAGAACAAGACTACATACTTCTAATACTTAATTGTGTTAAATATCGTACTAAGGCTTTAAAACAAAAAGAAACTTGGTTACAAGAGTTACCAAATAATCTTATATATTTTCATATTATTGGCAATCCAAATCTAACAAAAGATTATTTATTTGACTATAATAACAATATTTTATATGTTAATTGTGAAGATGATTATAATTCATTGCCAAAAAAAGTAATTAATGCATATAGTGCTATAACTAAAGAATATCAATTTAAATATATATTTAAAACAGATGATGACCAAAATCTAACAAATAGTAATTTTTTTCAAACATTAATAAAAGTGTTAAATATTAATAGTGTTAATAGTGTTAATAATAAATTAAAACCACATTATGGTGGATATATTGTAGATGTTAAAGTGCCTTATATTAGTAAATATAAGCTAATACATCCTGAATTACCAGATAATTTAATTATTAATCAAGGCAAGTATTGTAGTGGTCGTTTTTATTTTTTATCAGATGAAGCAGTAACAGATTTAATATTTAAAAAAGATTTAATTAAAGCGGAACTATTAGAAGATTATGCTATTGGTACACATTTATCTAGCATATTTAAAACAAATATATTTTTTATTGATACAAATAGCTATTTTAAGGATGATGTTTAATTAAATTAGTTTTATCTAGGTCTGTCATGCCTTTTATAAAATTCGTTTTTCTTTTTTGTATATCACTATAATCTTCCCGTTGAACTACTGTTAGTGGTGTTAGAAGTAACCACTTATCTGCTCTTTGTAATGTAAACCAAAACTTATCAATAGCATATAAATGATGTTGTTGTGGTCTTTTTGTTAGATATACAATTCCCATCTTTATATTTTGTATTAATTTATCATAGTAATGTGCTTTAACTAAATATCCAGTAGTAGTTTGACAAGTTGTAACTTTTACACATGTATCATCTATTCTTTCATATGGTGGAATATTATTACCTGATATTAGTAATGTATCCCAATCATCTAGATGATTTTTTAAAAATTTATTTATTTGGTTAATAAAAATATCTTTATCTAAAAATAAAATATCATCTTCAACTATTAGCACATGTGGCCAACTATTTTCTTTTGCCATTTGTAGACATTTTAAATGACTCATTGAGCATCCTAATGCTCCATTTTCCATTTTAATTGCATTAAACCGTGTAAACCCTTGTAGACCAATCTTTATTAACTCTGCTTCTACATGCTGTTTTCTATCGACTCGATGCTCTAAATTAATATAAAAAATATGTTTTATATCTTGTAAACAAGTTAGAGACATTTATTTTTATTTTATTAAATATAATTTTACTTAATAAAATATTTTAACTAAATTAACTTATTTATAAACTACGCCCCCTAGACGAATATTTGCAGACTTAGTAGCTCTTGGTTTTTGTCCAACTAATCTAGCATATTCTGGTGCATATTTATTAATATTGGTATTATTTGTATTATTTATATTACTATTATTATATGTATTTTTTATAATTTGTTCAGCAACTGGTTGACCATATTGTGTTACTAATTGTTTATGCTCTTCTGTTGTAGGGTAGTAAGGTATATGTGACCAATCATCTGTAGTAGTTGCTAACTTCTTTGTTGGAACTCTATCGGGATGAACTACTTTTCTAGGTGGTTCTCTAATATCATATTCATAATAATTATCATGTTCAAATCTAACACCTGTCATAAATGTACTAATATTTACATAAAATATTCTATTTGAACTAACAATATGAACATTATCTAAAGGATTTACTGATTCGTTATCAATAGTAAATGCTAAATTATGTATTGTTCTTAAACCATCAACACCATTATCATGTTCGGCACGCCAAGGATCTTTACGATTAATAAGACGTGAAACACCATCAAAAAGTTGTAAAATCTCGGGACTGCCAATTTTAAAAAACTCTGTTCTATCAATTTGTAGACCAATACGCTCACATCTTTTTTGTAATACATTGTCTTCCATACCCCAACCCCAAAAATTAGGATAACCATTTGTTGCTTCAAAATCGGCTCCTTTAATTACTACTATTCCACCTAATGCATATTCAAAACCATAATAATGTTTTACTATACCATGTACAGTATCATATGTAAAAATTTTATCAAATGGCACAGTATCAATATCATTAAAAATAAAAGTAATATCTTTGTAATTATTAGGATATTTTTGTTTCATTGCTAAAAATCCAATATTTTTAGTAGCACCACGATTAAAAGAACGAGCATCACATTGGTGGGAAAAATAAATTTCATAGTTATCTTCTCCTGCCATAATAGTATTAGTCATATAATTAGAAAAAAAGAATTTATGTTGAATACGATTTCTATATGGAACAATAAAAATTTTTTTAGGAATTTTGTTAGAAGGCAACATTTATACTATTATTAACTAAGTATTTTTAATATTTAATATTAACTTATTATTAAAATATTTTAATAATATATAATGCCTAAAAAAAGAACAAAAAGATATAGAAAACAAAGAGGTAGAGGAAAAACATCTAGGTTTTTTAAAAATTTAACTAGAAGAACAAATATTCCTATTATGCCAGAAGATAATGAAGAACTAGAAAATATAAAATTAAAAGTTAGTGAAAAACCATCTGTAAAAGGTACTAGACGAAGATTTTTTAATAGATTATTAAACCCTAGTATATTACCTATTAGTTCTACAGGTGATATGGATTTGTTAGATGAAGAGCCAACAAATAAAATTAATTTTAATGAGAATTACTATAATAGTAGAAATAATAGTCCTATAAATATAGATGTAGATAAAAAAGATATAGATATAGAAGAAATAGATGTTACAATTGGTGGTAAAAAAAGAAAATATAAAAAAAGAAAATAAAAATATATTTATAAATTGATATAAAACTAACAAATTATAAATAAGTATAAAAATGTCAATTAATTATTTAGTTATTCCATTAGTAGTTAGTATTTTATGTTGTTCGCCAATTATGATTATTTTATTAACTATTTTTGACTCATTAATTAATAATATAAATTTGTTATTAAATTAAACAAATTCACTAACAATTACATCATACTTTTTAAGAATAACTGGTGGTACTAATTCAGTTGTTAACTTTTCCAACTTTTTAAAACATTTATTAACAGTAACTTCTGAAATTTCACTAACTGTTTTAATATCTTTTTTGCTTATATTTAATTTACAGATTTGTGATATGAAATAAACAACTCCTGCAGCAATTGAATGTGGTGTATTTTCAGGCATTAAGTTTTTCTTTTCTATTTTAATTGCTATAAATTGACATAGTTTTGTTAGTTCATTGTTTATACCCAATTTACTACAATATCTTTCAATAAATGCCTCTGGTGTAGTTTTAATTAAACTTGTCTTTTCTGAATTATCCATATCTCTTTCTAATTGATTAATAATTAATTGTGCATTTTTACATCCGCGTGTAGCACTAGTAGGATCTAAATGAAACATTGATGCAATTTCCTTAGCAGTTCTAGGACATCCATTTGTATTACAAGCAATAAATACTGAACCAGCTAGGATACCATCTTTATTTTCTCCTCTAAAAGACTGTTCTGATTCTGAAATACGTTTATGATATCTAACAGCATCATCTATTATTATTTTTGGAATACCAGCAGTTTGTGCCATCTGTGTAATTCGTCCAAACTCTTCATATTGTGCTTTTTCTTTATAAGGCATTGCCTGCCACTCTGTATAGCGTCTTATTTTTCGCATTTCATATGATGACCCACCTAATGCTAAAACTTTACACCCATAAGATGATTCTTCTAATAATGGATTAATTGGCATACCACATCTAGTAGGATCACTACCATTACTATCATCAGCTCCATAAAAACGCCATTCAGGACCTTGATCTAAAGCATCTTTGTAAATAATACCACATTTTTCATTAATACAAGTTAAAAATCCCTCTTCAGATAGCATTAAATTGGAGTTACAGTGTTCGCAATTTTCACGATTACAAATAGAACCACAAATATATTCTAAAGGTGTTTTATTGTTGTTAATTTCGCTATCAAATATATTCCATAATTTAGTTTTGTCTAAATTATTGTCTTTATGTTTTTTAGTTCTATTACTTATCATTTTTAATTATTGTATTCTATTCTAATAATAAAAAAAGTTATTTTTAAATCATTTTTTTTTATTATTTATTAAAATAATATGGATATAAAAGTTAAATAATAAAAATAATAAAAATAATAAATTGTAAGTCAAAAGATATTATCAAAGTATAATATATGGGAAATACTAATTCTAATATAAATATAAATAATACAAATAGTAATAATATAAATAAAACAAATTCAAACATTGAAACAACTGCTGAAGTAATTGATTTTATTGCAACATATTATATTTTAACAATGGATTTTAAAAGTTTAAGAAAGTTATATGATAAAGAATATTGTAACAAATTGGCTATTATTACATCTGATATTATTGAAAAATATTTTACTGATATGGAAATTGGATATTTAGCAAATAGATTATTTACTAGTAAAGAACGTTTAATATTTTTTAATAAAGAACAACTAAATAAGTTAGACATGATAGAACAAGATAAAAAACAACAAATTTGTTTAGAAATTTCTAAATTTTATGTTAAAATTGCCCATATTTTTGCTGCTATAGTTACTACAATTAATCCAATATATGTTTATAAAGGTCCGGATGGTACTAAAATTAAAGTTCATTTAGATGAAAAAAATACTATTCCTAAAGGTACTGAATTTGATATATATAAATTAAATATATGTGATACAAGAAAAAGTGCTTTGCAACGTAATTATGATACAAAAAATCCCAATAAAAATGTTATTAATCCTAGAGTTTGTTCTTTATCAAATGATACAAAGTCTTTAGAAGATGAACCTGGTATAATGGAGTTAATAGATTTATATTATGATACTGATTATAATATAGAAAAAGGCGAATTTGAAGAAATGTCGTCAGAATCTAAAGCAATGTATGAAAAAGATTTAAAAATGTTTTATACGGTTTTTACTGGTAATGAAGTTATGCCACCAGAAATAAAACAATTTAAAGATATTAAGTTACGTAACTATAAAAAATGCCAAGGTCCAAATCCACTTTTTGAACGTGCAGTATTTGGTTCTGTTAGTGAAGAACCATTATTTGCACAATATGCTGAAAATTTACGTGAGATGATTGATAAAGCTAATGAAGGGCAAAAACAATTATTAGGTATTTTAAATAAAATTTTTGTATATTCAATTGAACCACAAACTAACAAAAAACAAATTAGAATTAATCCTAAAATTAATAATACTAACATTCAAGACTTAGTAATAGAAACACGTGCTACTATTATTAAGCTTTATTTAACTTGTGAAACTGATTATGCTAATGGTATTCAAATATATGAAGCAATAATTGAAAAAATGATTTTAAAAACAACTGAAAATCAAATTAAATCACTTACTTTAAAAAAGGAACAATTATTTAATGGTGAACAAGTTATTATTAAAAAAGAAGTACCAGTATCAGCAGAAGAAGAGCTAATTAAGAGTAAGCAAATTAAGTAATAAAGCTTTTTTAACGATTTGCAAAAGCTAAAGCACGTTGTTTGCCAAATGCCATATGAAGTCGTTTAGCTTTGTTTAACTTTGTTTTTCTAGTTGTTCCACGTCTTTTTCTTTTATTATGTCTTTTTTTAGTAGACATTTATTATATATTAATTAAATAATAAATATTATTATTTAATTATTTTTTACTTATTTTTACTTATTTAAATAAGTTTGCTTAAGCCTTAGAGGCAGCAGCAGCCTTGTGAGCGGCAGCACCAGCACCAGCGGCAGCAGAGGCCGCCTTATGAGCA
>JACCEB010048447.1_pt1 | contig 27797 bp, 27 predicted proteins | sample 7454761 | NCBI WGS metagenome assembly JACCEB01 (sample SAMN15323454, study PRJNA562643) | freshwater metagenome | isolation source: river surface water | place: USA:Blue River Watershed | collected 2017-08-18
ATTTTGAGTACGACCAAGTCGCCAACGAAACTGGTATACAATTTGATACTGACAGTATTACAGTCAACAACGACTGGGTTAACAGTCTTATAATCAGTCCTATTGGTGTATACGACAGTACATCTGGGTTAGTTGTTGGTTCTGCATTTGATATAGACGGAGTAGTTTATATTGGTTCTGACTCTTATATTGCTTCACCTAATAGCCCAAGTGCATTTATAGTAAATGAAGATTTTACCGTGACTTTTCCTAACGGTACCAAACAGTCAACAGCCTATACTGGACAACCAGTTCGTTCATACTTGTTGAACGAGGATAGCACTATCGAGTCGTTTACAGGTGCTAAGGAAGTCATTATTGACGGTATGGACTATGCTGGCGGCGAAGTAGTAAGCAGCGATAATGAATTTGGTCCAGGCAGTAGTCGTGTGACCTTATACGCAGACAGTATGTTTGCTATCCTAGCCCTAAACACTGACATCAACGCAGTCTACTACAACGGTGAAACTGGCCAAGACGGCGACGGAACAAAAACAATTGGGACAGGACTGGTAAACTATCGTGATGGCTACTATTCTTGGTACAATAAATTCCAAGGAGATGATTCTGCATATACACAGATCGTTATTGCCAAGAACCCCAATAACTCCGGAGCTGTCCGAGCCTATCATAGATCATCGGACACTAACAACGATGACTTTACTGTTGAGGGTCTAGCAGGTGCTACTACTGTGACAGTGCTCAACGTTTACTGGGCTGACACAAACGGCCCAAGCTACGAAGACTCAATTGAGGTAGCCACTACGGCGTTTATTGATGGAGTAATCTATGACGGTGGCCTTACAGAATTAACTGATTTGGCTGCTATGAAGACAGCGTTCTATGCTAGAACTGCCGGAAGAAGAAGTGCTATTGAAAGCTATGAGGGCGACCTGTTATACGACGGTTTTGACTTCTTTAATGAAACATATCAAGCAGTCAAACCCACAGGCGGCAGCGGTTCAGGTGCAGTATTAGAACTAGAAATAAATCCGTCCGGTGATAATTCTAGCTACAACAATTACGATGTACTATTAAGAGGCACAGGATATCTAGCCAACGATACACTAACTGTACCAGGTTCAGCGTTTGGTGGCACAAGTCCCGCTAACGATGTCACCATCACTGTGACCAGTGTTAATGAAGTAGGTGGTATTGTTGATTACAATGCTAGCGGAACAGGACCTAGTGAAGTATGGCCACAGTCATATATTGAAGACGGTGACGACGACCAATATGATGTTGGAAACTTTATTGGTACTGATCGCACACGTATGACTGCTATTGCTACTGTGACAGTCAGTGGGGATGTAGAAGGCGATCTCGTTGACAAAGTACAAATACTAAATGTTTTCAGTGCTGACAAACCTATCAGCATTGGACAGTGGGTTTGGTTCCAGCACGAGAATGACGGATCATTTATCAACTGGGCGTTGAGCTACGGTGACAACAACACCGCCGCTTATCTAAATGACTACACTGGCATTACCAATACAACATCCCTAACTGATACATTTGATATTAAGATCAACGGCGGCACTTGGACATTCGAGGCAGACGGTAGCATAACATTCCCAGATGGCAGTGTTCAGACCACAGCCTACACAGGACAGTCAGGCGGTGGCGATGCTAGCGGCACACAATTTGTTGCTGTAGATTCGGGTGGTAAAATCTACGGTTCAACAGATGGCGAAACTTGGTCATCATATACCAGCACACTGACTGGTATAGCCAATGTTGCAGTCGGTCCTGATCGTATCGTTTATGTGGCCGATAAACTTGGCGGTGACGTTGATGAGCAATCACTGTGGTATGCTGGCAGCTACAATTCTGCTCCTACAGAGGTACCAGTACCCACTTTTGAAATCTATACCAGAGTAAAATATTTCAAGAGTATTCAGAAATATGTAGCAGTGGGCGGTGTTAAAACTCTATTAGCTGATGACTTCCGCCCACAACTACTCTACAGTAGCGATGGCATTAACTGGACCCGTAAAACTATTGATTCAGAATTCCTTGGCGGGTTTGATCTCACTGATACAAGTTTTAGTTTTAGAGACATTGCAGAAAATGATCTAGGATTTCTTGTCACTTCAGGCTATAGTGGTGTGGGTGGATTCTTCCTTGAGAACATCACAGATCCGTTGGACGGCACAACCTTTGTTAATATAAATCAAGATCTTGATCACTTGGTTTGGGTAGAAACTGCCAACGGCAATCTTGGAGGTTGGCACGGTTTTGAAAGTGCTGAAAATTGGTATCACAACCCAAATCAAGATCCTCGTCAAGGATCATTCTCTAGCTTTGTGCTTGAGGATGACGTAGACAATATCACAGAGGCTATAGCAACTGGTGTTGACATCAGAGACGCGGCAGTGGGCATCTACAACGGTCTATCAACCCTAGTGTTGGCCACAAACGACGGGCAGATTGTGTATTGGCCAGCAGACAGTGCATATCCAGGCATAACGGTTCCTAGACCTCGTACTGCAACTATTACAGCCTGGACCAGTGCTGCCACATCAAGTATTACCTTTACAGGCAGTCAACCTAACGACATCGATGGTGAAAAGTTCACTGTCACTGGTTCTTCAGTCACAGCATATAACGGCACATATTATATAAACAACGCAAACGAAGTCTACACTGATCTTGCTTTAACTGTACCTTTTGACACTACGGGCTTGTCTGCATTCACAGGCACAGCAACTATCACTTGGAGTCACGGTGAAGACATCAATGCTCTACATTATACCAACGGTGTATTCTACATTGGTAATGATGACGGAGAAATGTTTACTTCAACTGACGGTGGAGCAACTTGGACTCTAACCACGTTAAACAGTAGTACTGAAATATTTGAAGACATTGATTCATACACTGGCACTAGTACAGTAGATGAAGTCATTGGATTTACTCAACTGGCAGATGGTACGCTACAGGCAAGGGCCTCTAGCAAGACTGTGGCTACAAACTTCAGTGCATTGACTAACGGTAAGCCTGATTGGTTGACTATCACTCCAAGAAGTCCAGATCGTAATACACTGGATACTCACTATGGATTTGATACTAGTGGTATGTGGTTCACTGGCGATAACGAAGAGACATACTACGATCAACCAGCATATCCAGTACATACTACCAATGCTTTCCCAGCAGATGCCAAAGCAGTGGTCACTTTTGAATTTGAATATGTTGACGGCAGTGAGGACTGGGGTGTTTGCGTATATCCAGCAGATGGTGTTCCACACTGGACCTGGGATCCACATCCTTCAAGAATCTCCGCACAGATTGACATTGGTGATAGCGGCATTATAATTTACGGACTTGACTCGTCACAAGGCGGCAACTTTAACGGTGAACCCGGATTCTACACAGCAAGATTTACCTATGATCCTGTAGCAGAGCTGTCCACATTTGAAATATTAAACAACTTTGATGAAGTGGTTAGTAGATGTGAATTGCCAGGACGTCTTGCTCAAGGCCAGGACTATATGATTGGTTTTGACGCAGACTGGGACGAAGCAAGTCCAACAGAAAAGAGCTACTTTACTGACTTGAATATTACAGTAGGCGGCACTAGTGTGACCAAGACCACAGAACTCACCGTCACAGGTGAAGTCAAGTTGCCTAACACTGTCAAGGGCTTTGTCAATATACAAGGTCCTTGGATCAACAACAATGACGACGTTAGGTTCCAAAGTGTGACCACACACAATGGTTTTGCCTATATAATAGGTGAATCTAGATGGGGCACTAGTGATAACAAAGTAAGAATAGACAAGTATTCCTTGACATCGGGTGAACTAGTATGGACAAGAGTTCTAGGTGCTGGCCGCAACGCTGAATTTAACATCAGTTGGACAGGCGGTGTCTTTACCATAGACAGTATTGTCAGCGGTGGTATTGGATACCAAGCGGGCGAAATACTATACATAGCCGGTGGTAATTTTGGCGGAGATGCAGGTCCAAATCGTGCCAACATCACAGTGACAGCAGTTAACGGCGATGGTGCTATTAGTACAGCCACTATCTCAGGTACAGCACCCGCTGGAACCAGTAGTGCAACTAATTTAACAGAAGCCTATAGAGATGCATACGGTAAGCCTAATTCTATCAAGTATGACACAGTCAGCGATACTCTTGTGATTCTAAGTGAACAACAAGCATTGGTAGGTGATATTAATGACGAGAACTGGACTCGTGCTATCATTGTTAGAATCAACCCAGTCAGCGGAGATGTTGTTTCTAGCGTAACACTAACTGACGAAGGGGACATCCTTCCTTATGATGTGGCTGTACACCCAACAACAGGTGCTACAGCAGTAGTTGGACAAAAGTTCAATGAATACAGAAACTTTGGCACACTGACTATGTTGGCCACGGGCAATGAATATTTTGACATACTAAAGTCAGCCCTAGACCCTGAACATTGGCCCGGCAATCAACTTCCCGGTGAATATTCCGGTGACTTCTGGATTTCAGGCACAGACATTGTTGGAATGGAAAACGTTGACAATGTCAACTACTATCCAGGACTAACCGGTACTGTAGTACAAGGAGCCGGAACAGTTAATATTGATGTCACCACTACTGGTACAGGTCCTTATGCCTACGGTACTATTAGTATAAACTCAGGCGGTAATGGCTACCGTCAAGGACACAAGATCAAGTATCTAGGAACTCAGATTCCAGGCGGTGCTACACCTGATAACGATCTAATCATAAGTGTAACTTCTGTAGGTATGGGCGGCACAATCACTGGTGCTGAAGTAGCGGTAGGATCAGGTGCCGCTCCTGATTCTGCAGGTGGCGGTACAATAACGGGACTTACTGCGGGTACTAACTATCAAACAGGCAGTGGATTAACTCTAGACGTTACTGTTGATCCTGTAACTGGATCGATACTTACTAATATTGCCAACGGTGGTTCTAACTATGTGTTTGATGATATGATTATCATTCCTGGTACTGTCTATGCCAACGGTGATTCACCAGCACACGATACCACTGTATTTGTTGTCACTGCACCTGGTGGTGTAGTAGACAGTGTTTCTACTAGTAATACACCGCCAACAGACGCTATTAGAGTTTGGGTTAACAACGTAGACTTTACTAATGTAGGAGGTATAGTCCTTGACGTTACTGGCATTACAAGCAGTAATACAAATTGGGATATAAATCCTATTGCCAATCTTGACACAACAGGCGGCACTGGTACAGGATTAACTGTAAACATTGCTCAAGAAAATGGATCTGCCACTGCTATCGTTGTCGTTAATGCTGGTAGTGGATATACTGACGGTGAAACTATCACTGTAACCAGCGGCAGTGCAACTGCTACATTTACCATTGATGCGAGCACGTTGAGCTCTTGGACAATGAAACAGAACCTAGGTGGTGAAGCATTTGTATGGACACCCAACTGGGACAAGGCCATTGGTGGACCAAGTTTAGATCTATTCCACGCTGTTACTTACAGTAAGGATGGCACTAGTATCTATGCAGTAGGTGAAGGAAGTTACGAAGTTGCATATAGACAAAGTCTAGTGGTTAAGTTTAGTACCAGCGACGGTACTATTGGATTCAGCAAGTATCTCAACAGTGATGCAGTAGACTCCTATGCTACTGGTGTGGCCACAATAGGTGTCAGCGACATTGTGGTTTCAGGATGGGAATATAATACCACAAATGGCATTAACCTTTATCAAGTGTTTGTTGCTAGAATGGACAGAAACGGTACTGTTTTATGGAAGAAATTCTACAACGACGGTCCTTGGGATGGTAACATAGGCAATGACAGTGACATACAGGTAGACAGCAATGACAACATCTATGTCACAATGGAATTAGGCCCCGATTCGCCCAGTGGTGCTATTGGATATACCGTAACCAAATTAGATCAAGATGGTAATATCGTATGGAGCAGATGTCTTCACGGTAACGACAGTTCTTATCTAGGCGTTGAAGCTGGCAACCGTTGGAGTAGCTTGCACGACAACCAACTGGTAATAGCAGGCAGGACTAATGAAACAGATGATGATAGCGATAACGGTCTATGGGTCAGTATGCCCACAGACGGATTTGCCCATTTGGGCGGCGAAGGTGGCTTTATACAAATGGGAGCATTCCGTCTTACTGAAGGCAGAATATTAGGTCAAGATAGCACTCTAAATCTAGGCGGCACGTTTACTCCGTCAAATCAACCACCAACTATCACTGCTCTGTCAAATCTCAAGAAGTATGCGACTAGAACACCGGGTGAGTTGTTCCCGCAACACCTACACAAAATGGTGGATACTAAGAACGGTGGACTGGTATTTGGTGACGGCACAAGACAGACCACAGCCGCAGATCAAATCTCACAGATTAAAGCAGACAACGACTATACTATCACTGTCAACGACAGTGGCAAGCACATCTACTTTAAAAACAACGGCGGCACTGTTACAATTCCAGGATGGTGGCGTGTTGATTTACCTGTAGGATTTACATTTACCATTGTTAACTGTTCCTTTGAAGATTGTTATGTACAGTTAGAAGGTTGGCCAGGTAATATCGGAACGATCCTTGGAGCAGGTAGAAATCTTGAGAGTACCAACTGGGGTATTCCAGACAGTGGCACTGGCAGTATGGTAACACTGATCAAACTGGAAAATGGACACGATTACAACAACAACGGCGGCGATCAAGACGGACAGATTTGGATGATCAGTGGTCCTAGCGACATTTATACCAACTAAGGAATCACTATGTCTATAATGCAAACATTGATGACATCCACCTTAGGAGCGGCACCGACTCCTACGTACACGTTGGACTCTTATGGAAGCACTGATGTCAATGAAGGCAATAACCTATTATTCATCGCTGGGGGAAGTAATATTCCCGACGGGACTTACTACTGGACCATAGAAACCAATGCTGGAGACTTTGCTACATCTAGTGGTTCGTTCACTATTACTAGCAACAATGGATCATTTATAGTAACACCTACTGCTGATGTTACAACAGAAGGAGCAGAGACATTTACAGTTGCCCTACGCTCAGGTAGCATCAGTGGTACAATATTAGTGACCAGCAGTGCCGCAACCATCAACGACACTAGTTTTGTAATAGGCGGCTCACTGTCAGTTAACGGTAGCTCATTTAACTGGGCTACGACCAATGCTACATCGCCTACTTATGCGGCATACACATTTCCTGATTCTACCAGCGGGTCAGTGCATACTCTCACCGGCTCACAGTATGTGCTATCTCCGCAGTTTGGTAATAGCGAAAGTCTTAACTTCAACTTGTGGTTCTATCCCACTGCCAACGATGTAGTTATATTAGGCGAACTAGGACAGACTACAGAAAATAGCAACTGGCATTACTCTATGTTAGAGATTAATAGTAGCGGCAAGTTAAGAGGCAGAGTGTGGGAAATGACTTCTGGGTTGGCGGTAACCTCCACAGGATCTGTGAACTTAAATGCGTGGAATCACGTACACTTTTATTATGAAGGCGCAACTACAACATTTAGCATGAGCTTAAACAATGAAACAGCCGTGACTCGTGGTAGTGTTAGTAGGCACCCCAGCGATACAAATGCTACCTACTGGGGCATTGGACTAACTGACAGTACGAATATGGGATCCAGTGCTAGGTATCAAGGCAGGTTTGATGGTCTAGTTATCAACACTACAATCGTTGGATCAAACTATAACTCTACAAAAGCTAAGTATGGATTCTAACGAATACCCTGCTCTCGTAGCTTAATACAAGTATCGCACTGTCCACACGGTGCGATATTTTTTTCTGTGTAGACTGGACGTCTACAGCTCCAAAACATATTCTTTAGTGTATCAGGCAAGCTGTCATAGATTTCACGTTTAGTCATATCCAGTACAGGGTAAATCTTATCTACAGGTGTAAACGCAGCCAGTATTTTGTCAGCACGTTTACGGCGTTCTTCGAGTGCATGATTGCCGTCGTTGGCCTGCATACCCATAGCAACTTTTACTATGTTAAGATTAGCTGAACAAATATATCCAGCAAAAAAATTTATAGTGTCGCTGTCGTATAAGAAGTTAAGACCGTAGGGTTGTGATGCTATTTCACTTTCGCTGTAGTCAAATGCAAAACCTAGTCGTCGAAGTTCTTTCAACACCATAGGAACTACAATACCTTCTGCACGGTCACGATTTTCCACATTACGATTGTGTATGTGATGGATGTGCAACTTATAACCCTTGTACTCGGGATTAGTTAATAGTTTGTATATCATACCCAAGCTGTCTAGGCCGCCTGAGTACATGGCTAATATTATCGATTTTGCCATATGTAAAATGTATAAACTTTGTTGATAGGGTATTCTTGTGGTTGCGGTGTTAATTCCTCAGCACGAGGAAAGTAGACAGCATATTTTGTGGGCCAGTTAGGATTTAAGAAAGCCCGGGCAACAAATCTATCGCAGTTGGGTAGTACAGCAGCTAATACACGTTCTGCAAACTCTTTGCCCAGCGCCAGCCCGCCATCTATAATAACTGTGTCAAAATGTTCGTCCAACGTAAACCAGTCACGGTTCTTAATCTTAGGATCTGCATATTTGGGTTCTAAATCCCAGGCTTCATCTGCTAAAGGTAATAACAATTTTGTGCTACCTAACAATAATACTCTGCCCTTACAATAACTTTCAAATACAGCATAATCGTCATCGTTAGGAGCCGCCGGCCATTTTAATCCAGTCCAAAACTCTTTGTCATCATGTATCCTCATGGTGATATTTATAGCAGTTTAGAAACCAGCTAAATATATTATTAAGGGCGGTATTATCAATTATAGTACCATATAATGAATTCAGCTAAATATAGAATAAAGAGAGATTACTATGCAGAGTAAAGACGTAACAGGCGTTCATATTGAAGGACATATCAAGATACATGACCCAGAGTCTGGTGAGATTTACATCAATAAACGTAATGCCATCCATTATGAAAATATCAGTATAGCCCTAGCGCAAAGTCTAGCTAATTCAGGACAGGGTTTTGTCTACGAAATGGCGTTTGGCAACGGCGGAACAGCAGTTGATCCAACTGGTATTGTTACTTATTTGACTCCTAACAGCACAGGATCCAACGCTAGTCTTTACAACGAAACATATTCTAAAGTAGTTGACGACAGAAGTAGTAATAATACAGACCCAACACGCAATTTTATTGAAACACGCCACGTTACTGGTACAAACTATACTGATGTTTTTGTGACTTGTTTATTAGATTACGGTGAGCCCAGCGGCCAACAGGCGTTTGATAATTCAAACAACAACAGCGGATTGTATGTTTTTGACGAATTAGGTTTAAAATCCTATAGCACAACTGGTAATAGTTTACTATTAACTCATGTTATTTTTCATCCAGTACAAAAATCCTTGAATCGTTTAATTCAAATTGATTATACTGTGCGTATACAAAGTTTAACCGGTCTAGCTGGAGTTTAATAAATGCCATATCAAATTAAATTTACTGAAACTAATAATCCAGCTAAACCAAGTATTACAGTAGCGGATCAAAGCATTAACCAAGAAACTAGTTTACAGTTTCCAGGCAAGAACTATAGTGCTTATGCTCCAATTTTAGCTGAAAACTTTTTACATCTGCTAGAAAATTTTGCAAAAAATACCAGCCCTCCTAATCCAGTGCAGGGTCAATTATGGTACGATAACAGCGCCGGCGAAAACATTCTTAAAGTATATGACGGAACAGGCTGGACACCTGCCGGTACAGTTAAGAAATCAGCAACTGAGCCGAGTGTAGTTAACAGTAACAAAGGCGACTTGTGGGTCGATACAGAAAATCAACAGGTATTTGTATATTCTGGATCTAATTGGCTACTAGTTGGTCCACAATTTAGTTCTGGATTAAAAACAGGACCTGATGTTGAAACTATTACGGATACAAACAACATTGACCATAATGTTGTTACGTTATATTCTGACGATAATAGAATAGCAATAGTTAGCAAAGCTGCATTTACACCAAAAACTTCATTAGCAGGTTTTGCCAGCATAGGGCAGGGTGTAAATTTATCAACAGTTGATGCAACTAGTACTACTTCTCCTACAAAATTTTGGGGTACTGCAAGTAAATCAGATGCACTAGTAGTTAATGGTAATACAGTTGGTGCTGATAATTTTGTTAGAAAAGATATCGAACAAACTACTAATTCTCCATTGAACATTGCAAACAATGGTGGTATTAGCATTGGCAGTAATAGAAGTTTTAATATAGCAACTGATGTTAATTCAACTTTGTTTATCTCAAAAACAAGCGGAAATTACATTGAATTTAAATTAAATAACAACGGCAGTACAGTAACAGCCGTTCATATTGATGCTAACGGATATGTTGGCGTCGGTCCTGATAACACTAACCCAACAGAAGCATTAGATGTAGCTGGTAATATCACAGCTGACGGTAACTTAATAGTTTTAGGAACCACAGATGCTAGTGTCCAAGGTATAGGTAGTATAACAACCAATGGCGGCCTAAGCGTTAACAAACAAAGTCAATTTGGCGGTGATGTTAGTATTAACGGCGGAATTCATTTTTCTAATTTAGATTCAAACGGGGATCCTATAGCAGGAACAGTTATCCAACCATCAAGTGATGATGCAACAGATTTGTATGATTTAGGAACCAGCACTAGAAGATTTAGAAACATTTATGCTCAAAGTTTCGTAGGAAATTTTAACGGAGCATTTACAGGAAGTCTTTCTGGTAACATTAGTGGAAGTGCTGTAAAATTAGCCAGTCCAACACGTTTTCAAATCCGTGGAGATATTGAAACAGTTGCTGATGTTATATTTGACGGACAATTACCACAAGGTACAGTTTCAGGCCAACAACCTACACCGTCGGGGTATCAGCGATTTTTTACTAATGTAACACAAGATATTATTAACGGCAAAACGCAAACGTCTGATAGCTTTTTAAATGATAGATTCTTAATCTATAGAGAAGGTACAGGTTTAAGACAGGTATCAAAACAGAGTATTATTCAAAATATTCCAACAGTTCCAGTTGGCGCAATTTTACCATTTGCAGGATCAATACCTCCACAAGGCTACTTATTATGTGATGGTTGCGAAGTAACCATTGGAGATTATCCTGGTTTGTTCTCAGTCATTGGATACACATATAAAACTCCAAGTTTACTAATTGGTAAAGCAACATTTGCTCTCCCAGATCTTAGAGGACGATTCCCGTTAGGACGTGACAATATGCAGAATATTAATCCTAACACTGGAAATCCTGTAACTGTGCCTGCAAAAGAAGACCCAACAGTACAAATTCCAGCAGGTGGTGGTAGTGCAAACCGTGTAACAGATATTGTTGCTGATACATTAGGATCTGGTACTAGTACAGGCGAATACAGAACTTTAGATATAACTAACATACCAGATCACAAACACAATCTTAACAGTGGATATGCTCAATATTATGCGGCTGGTTTACCCGGCGCTGGTACAGACCCTGCAGCTGATCCTGGATTAGGAAGTGCATCTGGAACAGGTTCAGGTTTGAGAAACAGCGGTAGCGTCATAAGCACTACAATTGGACAACCTTTTAACAGTATGAATCCTTATGCTACTATAAACTATATTATTTTCACTGGTGTAATATAATGAGCTATATTATTAATAAAACAGACGGATCAACATTAACTGAAGTAGTTGATGGAACAATTGATCAAACTACTACAGATTTGACACTAGTTGGTAAGAATTCAACCAGCTACGGTGAGCTCTTTAATGAAAACTTTGTTAAGTTACTAGAAAATTTTGCAAATACATCACAGCCAAATCGCCCAATAGAAGGGCAATTATGGTATGATACATCTGAAGGGCGTTTAAAAGTCTATGACGGTTCTGGATTTAAAGTCAGTGGCGGCACAATCGTAAGTGCATCAATACCAAGTAGTATTGCTGCAGGCGATATTTGGATTGATACAACAACTCAGCGTATGTTTTTTAACGATGGAACAGCTAATTTACTTGCTGGTCCAGTCTACACAGCACAACAAGGCATATCAGGATGGAACGTTGTTGATGTAGTTGACACAAATCAAATTAATCATACAACTCTTTTTCTATATTGCGGGCAAGTGTTGTTAGGAATTTTCAGTAGCTCAGTTACAACATTTACACCTGCAAACGAAATTCCAGGTTTTGCGGGAGATATTAAATTAGGATTTAATGCAGCAAATATATCTGGATTAAAATTTAATGTTCCTGCTAGCCAAGCTGACGCACTGGTCGCAGAAGATGGTAGTTTTAAAGATGCACAAAGTTTCTTGCAAGTAGATCCTGCTGATGGATTCACTGTATCAAACGGTACAATTCGCGTTCTTAATGCTAATCCTTTTGTATTAGGAACAAATCAAAATACAGAAGTAAAATTTGTTGGAAATTCTTTACAAATTAATTCAAATATTATAAATCAAGACTTTGCTATACAAAGCTTCAATAATATTGGACTATTGCCTAGCTTCTGGATAAGCGCACAAAATCAACGTGTGGGTATTTACACATCTGCACCAACAGCAACGTTAGATGTAGCTGGCGATACAAGAATAAGAGGTAATTTAACAGTTGAAGGTAGTACTACTACAATTAATACTACAAATATTGAAATTGAAGACTTGTTAATTGAATTAGGAAAAGTAACCTCCCCAACTGATTCTACAGCTGAAGGCGGCGGCATTAGTTTAGCAGGAACAACAAGCAAGACACTAACTTGGGGAGCCACTGCGGATTCCTGGTCTTCAAGCGAAAACTTTAATTTAGTAAACGGAAAAGTTTTTAAAATTGCAAATTTTGAAGTATTGTCTCAAACTCAGTTAGGCTATACAGTTACAAGTGCTCCAGGATTAAACAGTATTGGTACATTAAATCAGTTGTTGGTTGATAATATCAGCATCAACGGAGATACAATAAGTTTCCTTAATCCTAGCCTTCCAGACGGCGATGTTAAAATATATCCAAAAGGTTCTGGAGTAGTAGATGTAAACAATAAACGAATTTCGTATGTTGATGATCCAGTTGACTCTACAGATGCTACTACTAAACAATATGTCGATGCTAAAGTTCGTTCAGCAAGTTTAGGATTTACTTGTGATATAGGATCATTAACAGAAGCACAATTAGCCGGTACAGTCTTAAGTAAGATTTTCCCTCCAGGAGAGCACGAAAATGACACATATCTGCGTGTTTATGCTCCCGACGCGGCAAGATTTTTAGAATATAAATTAATCACTCCAGTATGGACATATCAAACAGACATTTAATATGCGCCCAAATCAGCATAAATATAAGGAATAAGGAATAACGGAAAATGCCATATACCATTAACAAATATAACGGACAAGTCGTAGCCACAGTCGCCGATGGTACAATCGATAGTAGTACTGATCTCAAACTGATTGGTAAAAATTATGCTGGATACGGCGAAGTACAAAACGAGAATTTTCTATTTTTATTAGAAAACTTTGCAAATACTACGCAACCTCCAAAGCCGCTACCAGGACAGTTGTGGTATGATAGTGGCAACAGTAAGTTAAAATTCTACGATGGGGCAAAATTCCGTACTACCGGCGGCGCAGAATTAGGAACCAGCGCACCTACAGGGCTAACTATTGGAGATTTTTGGTGGGATACAGCCAATAAACAACTTTATACATGGGACGGATCTAGTTATATTTTAGTCGGTCCTCAGGGAGTAGCAGGTAGCCAAACAACACAAATGCGTTCTCGTAGTGTTAGAGACACCTTAAATGCCACTCATGCTATTATTGAAGCTATTGTAGACGGCGAAACTATATACGTGGTTAGTGCTGATAGCACATTTACATTAGATCCTACTACAAGTTCAATCAATGGATTTACAAAAATCCAACAAGGTATTACACTCGCATATACTAACAGTGATACTTATCCAGGACAAACAGTAAATGCAAACCACAGATTCTGGGGAACTGCTACAAATACTGATAGATTGGGTGGTGTATTAGCAGAAAACTTTGTTCAGAAAGGTAGTGCAACATTTAACAGTTTGGTAGCATTTAGTGATGCAGGTTTTACAGTTGGAGATACACCAAGACTTCGCGTGTTTAATAATACTACAGGCGTAACAACATTTCCAGTATTTCAAAATCAACTTAATGATACAATTAAATTCCAAACAACAGTTGGTGCAGCAACAAAGACACCTTTACAATTAGTTGGCGCAGATGTTCTTCCAGGCGTTGACAACCAATCAGACTTAGGTTCTGGTGCTTTACGATTTAAGACTGTTACTGCTGTCACATTTAGTGGAACAGCAACAAAAGCAGATAGTCTTTATGTAGCTGCAGACGACTACAGAACTGCAAGTGCCAGCGCAGGCTCGGGTACTGTAGCAGTTAGAACAAATTCTACCGAAGTAATTAATGGTATTAATATTACTGCTGGTGCTTTGAAAGCAACATATTTTGTTGGAACAGCAACAGCTGCCAATTATGCTGACTTAGCAGAAAAATATCTAGCAGATGCAGAATACGAAGTTGGAACAGTTGTAGCGGTAGGTGGCGTACAAGAAGTTACAGCATGTGAAGAAGGCAGTCGAGCAATTGGTGCCGTTTCTGGTAATCCAGCCTATATGATGAATGCAGAATTAGAAGGCGGTACATTTATTGCCCTAAAAGGTCGAGTTCCTGTTAAAGTTGTTGGTTCAGTAACCAAAGGCGACAGAATGGTAGCAGGCCCAGCAGGTACAGCCAAATCGTCCGTAGGACTTGGTGTAACAACAGATAGTGCTGATACTTTTGCTATTGCATTAGAATCTAGCGATGACGCAGGCGTCAAACTTGTTGAATGCTTGATTTTGTAAAAATAAATAAACTTAGACCCACAAAGGATAAAAAATGGCTGGACAAAATACATTAATTATTGCTACTGATTACAATGTAATTCAATCTAAGATTGCATTAGTAATGGGAGATGGTTCGGGCAATAAGGGCTATGGACAGACATTATCCAGCAGTCAAGTTGCAGCTAATTCTAAAATTTCAGCAGCTCAATGGAATAATTTAAGATCAGATATCGTACGTGCTCGTCAACATCAAACAGGCACAACATTTGGTAGTAAAGCACCTGGAGATTCTGGTTATAATTCGTCAACCGATTTACCAATACCTTCAGCAGCTAACCAAGTAAAAGAAAGTTGGAGAGCCGCATATTTGTCAGTTGCTACTGATGCAGATACAAATTATCTTGTTTCTCCTCCGCCTACTAGCGAATCTTCAAGAACAACATTAGTTACAAATCAAGTTCGTACTGCTGTATGGAACACAACAGTTCAACAAACTATTACAATAACTTGGTCAGATGCAAATCAGGCAAGATATTTTTGGAATACTGGCGGACAAATTGAAATAAGTTCTGATTTTATTCCTAGAGTAGCTGGAAATAAAAATACCACTTGGGCTACTATGTTGCAAAACATGGGTACTGTTAAAATATCTCATAACACTACAACTGTTACAGGTACGGCGACAACTATTTCTTTAGGATTTTATAATCTAGGAACAGTTGATAACTTATTAGTACAAAAAGATGCACCTGCCGGTGCTTATGCTTTAAATAAATTTTACATTTACGGTAAAGTAGACAGTGCCACAGATAGAAAAGTTCTTACACTAACTCTTTATTGGGCAGATGATTCAGTAGCACCAACAAGTTACCCAGATCCAGGATTTGGTATTGACGAACAAGTTGACGGAACATTGACAAGTTATATCCAATGTAATCGTGCTACTGGTTCAAACGTATCTGTTCCGCAACCCCCAGCAACAACAACGGCAATTGCCTAAAAACTTCCCCGTTTAGTATAGACAAGATAATTAAAATAGTGTATTATGTTACACTACGGAGTTATCTTATGGATGAAAGATTGGAAAAAGCGTTTGCTATTGCAAACTATATGCATACGTTGTCAAATCAACGAAGAGTAGCATTAGAAGAATTTAATCAAAGTATCATTTACTATATTAACGGCGGCACATTTCAAATAAACAGAGAATTAATTAGTTTTACCAAAATAATGTTAGATTTAGGACATGCATATGATGTCCCGTTTGAAGACGCCAATGGATTTCCTATCGTAGTTCCTGATGTTCAAAAGTTTTTTGACGAAATACTTTTGCAATATATTACTGCGCTTAATGAATATTCCACTAAATTTGCTGATTTAAAAGCAAAAAGAAAAGTTGCCGATTTAGTTGATCTATGACAGTTGGCGCATTAATTTTTGCTCACAACAATACTGGCATAGACTATACTAGGCTGGCTATATTTTGTGCCAAACGAATTAACAAATATCTAGATATACCAGCAAGTATTGTAACAGATAACGTCAAATGGCTTGAGGATAATTATCCTGATCACCCGTTTGATAAAGTTATAGAAATATTACCAGAACATAAAAATTTTAGCAAATTATTTTATGACGGGACATTGAGTAATAAAAAACTTGAATGGAAAAACGGATCTAGGTTTCAGGCCTATGATTTAACACCGTACGATACCACTATGGTATTAGACAGTGACATGCTTATATGTTCGGATAAACTTAAAAATGCTATTAACAGAGATGTTCCGTTTCAGCTTTACAAAAAAAGTTTTGATATAACTGGATGGAGAGATCAGCAACCTTATACAAGAGTAAATCAATACTCAATTCCTTTCTATTGGGCAACAATTTTTACTTTTAAAAAAGATCCTGTAGTAGAAGCTTTTTTTAATCTTGTTTCGTATATTAAAGAAAATTGGTTGTATTTTAGAATACTATACAGTATTGATATGGAAACATTTAGAAATGATTTTGCCTTTAGTATTGCTATTCATATTATGAACGGAAAAATGGACGGAGATTTTGCTACAGAACTGCCAGGCAAACTCAATTTTGTTGAGGATAAAGATATATTAATTTCGGCGGATGGCCCTACGTTAAAATTTCTATTACAAAAGAAAGATAGGTTGGGCGAATATCTTGTTGCAAAAACAACTGGTCTTGATGTTCATGTTATGAACAAGATTAGTTTAGAAAGAGAAATTATGGGTGAAGCACGTGAGTAAAGGGTTTTTAATTTTTGCACAAAACACAGCTGATTGTAACTATGTTGAACAGGCGTATGCGTTGGCTTTGAGTATTAAAGCAACTCAGCAAGATATTAAAAGTGTTAGTTTAGTAACAAACGAAAAATTAACAGCTCAACAAAAGAAAGTATTTGATAACATTATAGATGTGCCCTGGACTGATAATGATGTTGTTGCAACAAAATATAGAGCAGAACATCGTTGGAAACTGTATCATATTACTCCATATAAGGAAACAATCGTACTAGATGCAGACATGATATTTTTAGACGACATATCGGACTGGTGGAATTATTGTAGTAAGTTTGATATTAAATTTTGTTCAAGAGTTCTTAATTATAAACTAGAATCAATAACTCACGATGATGTTTATAGAAGAGCATTTACTGATAATCACTTAACAAATCCCTATGTTGCTTGCCATTATTTTAAATTTTCAGATAATGCGTTGGCTTTTTATAAAGCACTAGAATTTGTTTGTAACAACTGGGAATGGGCATATACAAAATTTGCGCCAGTTAGTTATCAAAATTGGTTAAGTTTAGATTTAGCTGCAGCAATAGCAATTGAAATAACCGGTTTATTTGATAGTGTGAACGATGTATGTTCTCCAATGGAATTTGTTCATATGAAAACAGGATTACAAGATTGGCCAATAACTCCAGAAAGTTGGCAAGATGCTGTGCCGTATGTATTAAATTCTAAGAATCAATTGATAGTAGGAAATATAAGACAACCAAAATTATTCCACTATGTTGAAAAAAGTTTTATGTCAAAAAAAATGATTGAAAAATTAAAAGGATTTGCTCGTGGCTAAGTTTTCTCATTTTGTTTATTTTGATAAAAAGTCAGGACAAATTCTTGCAGTTACAAACGAAGAAGATCCATCTTATGAAAATGTCCTTAATCTTCCATTCGACGAAGTAGAAGACTTTTTAAGTGGAAAATTAAAGTTTAAAGATTATCTAGTAGGGTATAAGAAAAATAATCAAGGTGCCACACAACTCGCAATAGTACCTGCAAGCGATCAAGGATTTGCTTTTAAAAATAATGTATTTGAATGGATAAAAGAAACTAACGAACAAGTTGAATGTTTAGTTACGTGGAACAAATCTAGTACTCGATGGGAATTTAAATTAAGTCAAAACATACTAAATTATTATGATGTTGTTGCAGCTCCAAAGTTAGTTTTTTTTGTAACACTGGAAGAAGATTTTGATTTTTTAGTTAGGACAATTTTTATTAATATGCAAGATTTAATTTTAAACCCTAACGGATTTTATGTTCCTTTTAAAAATAAGATAGAGCATAGATTAGATAAAATATCAATTAGTTCTAAATTAGTTTTTAAAAGTTATGGATTGAGGATATTAAATGAGTAAAATTAAAGTTATTGAACAAGATATAATTTTTTTAAGTTACGACGAACCCAACGCAGAAAAAAATTATGCAGATTTATGTGCTAAGGTGCCCTGGGCTAAACGTGTCCATGGAGTTAAAGGCAGCGATGCCGCACATAAAGCCTGCGCTGCATTAAGCGATACAGAATATTTTATCACAGTTGATGCAGATAATATTATTGACCCTGCTTTTTTAGAAGTTGAAGTTGATCTAGATGAACTAGGTTTGACGCCTGAACATGTGTTTAGTTGGTGCGGAAAAGTTTATGTTAACGGACTAATGTACGGCAATGGCGGATTGAAGATGTGGACTCGTAAATTTGTAAACGAAATGAGGACACACGAAAATAGCGACCCAACTGATACTAAAGGGTTAGTTGAGTTTTGCTTTGACGACAAATATTATCAGTTCAATGAAAATTATTCAACTAGTTATACAAACGCAACACCTTTCCAAGCATGGAGAGCAGGGTTTCGAGAAGGAGTAAAAATGTCCTTAGATCAAGGAGCCAAGGTTTCGTCGGTAAATCAAATATGGTGGCAAAATAGACACAGGCTACAAATTTGGTGTACAGTTGGCGCAGATGTTGAAAATGGAATGTACAGTATTTTAGGAGCACGAGAAGGTGCCGCTTTAACAAATTGTACAGATTGGGATTACAGTAATGTTAGGGATTTTGAATGGTTAACTAATTACTGGACAGAACATTACGAAAACGCAACTCCTGAAATTTTTGCAGAACAGACTAATTTTTATGGTAAAGAATTAAAAGAAAAATTTAAACTTAACATATCAAATTTTGACCCTTCTGGCAGTATATTTTTTAAAGATGTGTATAATAACACTCCGCGGATAATTAGAAAAAATGTTTGATATAGTTTTTATAAGTTATAACGAACCAAATGCAGAAGAAAACCTTAATCGATTAAGAGAAAGGTTTCCTTTAGTAAAACATGTTAACGGTGTAAAAGGAATTCATCGAGCTCATATAGAGGCCGCAAAACGCAGCTTCACACCGATGTTTTGGGTAGTAGATGCAGACGCAATAGTATTAAATACCTTTAATTTTGATTACGAAGTAACTAAGGAAGAACATGACATAGTTCATGTATGGAGAAGTCAAAATCCTATAAATGGCTTAGAGTATGGGTACGGTGGTGTTAAGTTATTACCAAAAAAACTTACTCTTGCTATGGATACTACAAGTACTGATATGACTATGAGCATTAGTACAAGGTTTAAAGCCATGGAGGAAGTTAGTAACATTACAGCATTTAATACAGACCCGTTTAGTACATGGCGTAGTGCTTTTCGTGAATGTTGTAAATTAGCAGTAATTAACAACGTCGAGTCGTTGTCTAGATTAAAAGTTTGGTGTAATCTTGTAGACAATGTTCCATATGCTTATTATGCATACTTAGGCGCACTCGCTGGCAGAGCATACGGAGAACAAAATGCCGCAGATCCTGCGGCATTGTATTTGATTAATGATTTTGACTGGCTTAAGAATCAGTTTGAACAAACTCGTTGGCCATTGGAAACACTTCAGCAATAATTTTAGCACATTCACGTGCTACTTCCATGTGTTCTTTTTGTGTTCCATTTCCTGAACGTAGTTCAATAAAATGTACCCAAGAACGCAAAGTTCCATTCATGTACAGTCGACTAATTGTAAGTCCTTCAGGCAAAACAGCACGGGCTTGTTCTTTAGCGATACCATTATCAATAGCCCATTTATATTCTTGCTTGACAGCAAACAACACACGTTTCTGAGCACGTTCCCACTCAATAGACAATAGACGTTGATTTTCGTCTGTGTGGTCTAACTCTACGCTATTCTGTCGATTTTTTGTATCTTGGAATCTTGCTTCACGTAAAGTAAATGCTTCGTCTAACTCAGCAGTTGGGTCTGCATAACGCTGACTAAATTCTTGAAAACTAAAACTGCGATGACGTAGAATTTGACGAGCAATATCTCTGGTAGTTGTAATTTCTAAACAAGCACTGACCATTTCTAATGGACTCCAGTGTTTGTGTTTTACAAGATACCTAATTAATTTTTCGCTGGTTTCTAAATTAAATTGATTAGCTGGATTACTAACACGGGCACAAAATGCAATAAGTTCCTGTGCGTCTCCAATCCCTTCGTCGTACATAGCACGGCTTGGTTTGCTAACACTTATTAATTTTACCTTCATAGTTTTTTCTTTCTTAAAAATTTTTGAGTTCCACGTTCAATATCTTTTCTTATACTTTGGGTATCTAATCGGAAATCAATATTATCAATACGACTTTCGTAACTTTTGTAAAGTTGACTAATCGTTTCTTCTAAAGATTCCCAACCCTTAATATGGTCTTCTTTTGATATTTTTACTTCCCAAATTTTGCCGTCTTTGAACGTGATTAAAACCGCGTGAAGATAACGCAAAGGCAGAACGTTTAATTTTACCTCTCCAAATACTTCAGGCCAACAATCGACAACATCTTTGGGAAGTTTTCTTCCCTGTTCAATCACTTGGCTTTTTTGGTCGGAACCAACTCCTCGGCTTTGCGGCGGAATGCTGCTGCTTCTTTGGCTAATTTATCTGCTTGACTGCGATAAAACTTTGCTTCGGATTCTACAGAATCAAAGTTTGTTGGTTCTGCCGAAGATTCGTTTACACTTGCTGATGTTGTTTTACTAACATCGTGTGTTTCAGATAAGTCACGTGCTGTGGCTACTTCTTTTACTTCAACAGATTTATCACCGCTTTGTGGTTTAATATGTAACTCGTCTACAGCAATTCCTCTTTGTTCAGCAATAATTTGATTTAACTCGCTAAGAATTATTGATGTAGATAGTGTTGGAGTCATTTCAACTTGACTTGTGCTTACTTTAATTAAACGACCAGTGGCATGTAAGTTTGGTAACATACGCGATCCGTCGGGAAATTGTGTACGATCCAATGCCTCAGCAAATTCATAAGAATTTTGTGCAGCAGGGCTTTCAACTAAATTGATGATTGCGTTGTGCATTTCGTCTGGCATATTTTCTGTAGGGATTACTAAAGCACTATAAGCATCCCCGGGAAGAGTTCTAAATGCTACAAGTACCTTTTTACCTGTGCCGGTTATTCTACCAACATGTTTTAATGATTGCATAATTATGCTCCTTGTTTTTCAGATTGTTTTGCAACTTGATCTAAAAACGTTGTTAATTTTGTATAAGTTTGTCCAACAACAGTCATTTCTGCAGGCTTAAATGCACCCCTTGAGCTGGCAATATCAATGATTACTTTCATAGCATTTAAATCATTAATAGTTAATTCTGTGCTTTCTTGCTTAGGTGCTTGAGCCTGTTCTTGTACTGGTTGTTCTTGTACTGTTTCAGTCATGGTATCTCCTTATAAAGTACAAATATAATTATCTTAATTGGAGATGTGGACAGGCAATCGTGAAGAAGCTAAGTTCTTTCTCCGATTCAAATCCAATTTGTGTATTATATACAATCGTATTAGTATGGTCTAATGATAAGCATTGCCCAATATAGTATCTACTGTTGAGATTATGCTTAATCCAGCTATCTAAATTTTTTAGTAAAGCCGGACTATATTTTTCAATAGTTGTATATTTAAAATGAGGCGCGGCAAACCCAACCCTTCTTAGACCGTAGTAGTTTAATGGATTAGGTTTACCGTTTTTTAGTGCCATTATGCGTACTCGCTTTTAAATTCATAATAAGCATATTCACCAAACGGGGGAACAATCTTATCGTTGCCGTGAATGATAAACAATGTATCACAATACAGCTCGTCACCCCAAGAACCAAACGGATAACCGTCAGTGAACATGATAAACTTTTTAGGATTAATGTCGTGTTCTTTCATATAATCCCAGTTACAATCAAATTCAGTACCACCACCGCCCGCTGGTTCGTAATTCATAAATTCGTCCATGTTGTAGCCATCGTAATCGGCTTCGTTATAGACACTGGTATCAAAACACCAAAGTTTAATCTTAAAGTCTTTATATTCTTCCATAATGCCTTTGATTTCGCTTAGGAAATCTTTGGCCTGTGCTTCTCCAATAGAACCGGACATGTCAATGGCAACACAGATATCAATAGTTTCATCAAAGTTAGTTCCAGGAAGAATAGCACTCATGTGCCATCCCTTACGATTAGGACGCATAAACGTATAATCGTTTTTAATGGTACTTTGAATTTGTTGGCGAAGCATTTCTCGCCAATTCATTTTAGGTTCAGTAAGTTCTTTAATCATTCGAGCGATGCTTGCAGGAACATTACCTGCACCTGCCGCCTGTGCAGCCTGCATCACAGCTTCGCGCATTTCGTCACGAATTTTTTTAAGATCTTCTTTGCTATATTTTGGTTGATTACCGTTAGACTGGTCTTCGGGGTCAAGGTGTTCGTCTAACAACTGACCAAGTGCGGCCAATTGCTCTTCGTCATATTTTTCGTAAATTTCGTCGTAGATTTGTTCTGCACTCCAGCCGTAGTATTTGCTGTCGTGGAAAATTTTAATATCTGGCAAATTGTGGTCACCGATTTTGTCGCGAACAATTTGCCCATTAACTGCATAGTCGCAGGCAATATTAAAAATTTTTGGATCGCGACCTTCTCGTCTGCCCATGTGTTCAAAAACAGCATGAAGGATTTCGTGTGCAATGACAAATTCAACTTGTTTAGTTGAAAGTGGTTCGAAGAATTTACGGTTGAAGAAAATATGACGTCCGTCTGTAGCGGCGGTAGGAAGCCAGTCATCTGCTTCTTGAATTTTCATGCGGGTTGCAAGGTTGCCAAAAAACGGATGTCGAAGTAGCAATCCAACTCGTGCTACAATAATTTTATCAATTACTGGATCGGCGTGTGCCATTTTTGCTCCTAAAATTTAGTATGTATATATTATAACAGGACCCGCAGGTCCTGTCAACTTATTGCTTTTCGGTTGCTGCTGAAATATACTTACCAAATTTTGCATGGAAGTCATCAAAACAGGCAATTTCATCTGGGTCTAGAGGCAACTTATAAGTTGACAATGCTAGTTTAGTCCCCATGATAACCAATTCTGTTTCAAAATTATCCATCATAAATTGGAAGAAGCAATTAACTTGGTCGTTCCAAGACTTGCCGCCACCCTTGTTTTTATCGCACGAATCTTTTAATTCGTAGCACAATGAAACAACAAGCGAGTATTGGGCTGAAATTTCTTTCGAGTCCATTTTCTTAACTTTGCCGTTCAAAATATCAGTTGGATTAGGCATCTTGCTGGCATGTTTACGGTGAGCCATAAACTTAATAGCAAGGCCTTCGCCGATGGCACCTGATGTCAAATCAGTAAGGGTTTCGGTATCGGTGTCATCGTCGACTAGCAATTCGCTTACAAAGCTCCAAGAACGTGGAGTTGCAAACGCACGACTAGCAGATTTAGGGTCAAAGTCGTATAGATCTTTTTTGCTAAAAGTTAGAAAACCCACAACATCTTTGTGCAGTTTATTTTCAACTGCCCATTCTTGCCAGTCATCCCAATCAACAGCCATCTCCAAGTGAACAAAGCGGTTAGCCAACGGAGCAGGCATACGATAAGTAACACCCTTGTCACTTTCACGGTTACCGGCTGCAACCATTACAACATTGTCTGGAAGTCGATATGTACCGACACGACGATTCAAAACCAACTGATAAGCTGCCGCCTGCACAGCAGGAGCCGCAGAGTTCATTTCATCCATAAACAGAATAATTTGTTTATGTTCGCTGGCAAGGGTCTCGTCAGGCAGTTCCAACGGCGGAGCCCAAACCATTTTATTGCTGTTAGAGTCAAAATATGGGATACCTTTAATGTCAGTAGGTTCCCACAAAGATAGGCGAACGTCGATTACATGAGCATCGAGTTCGTCGCCCAATTGTTTAATAATATCTGATTTACCAATACCCGGAGGGCCCCACAGGAAAATGGGACGCTTATTTTTAAATGCTTTACGAAGCGATTTTTTAGCGCCTTTAGGGCCTACAGTACGACTAACGATTTCTGCCATTTTTATTACCTTTCAAAAGTGGGCGGGTGAAATTTTTACGCTATGTATGTATTGTAGTTGATTCTTAGGGCCTTGTCAACTGTTTTTTTCACTGTCCAAATCGCGCTGGCGTTCGTTCATGGCTTTAATTAGTCCAAATTTACGTATATCGTCTGAAAACATATAAAGTTCAAAACTCTTTTTTTCTGAGAATACAGTAATACTTTGGTTTGTTAAGAAATAAGGGCAGTCAATATATTTTTCCAAAAATATAATTGTTTGTGGACTTAGTTCAATTGGTTCAGTAAAGGGGATTTCGTAACTTTTTAAGTCTAATTCTTCAATTAAAAAATTAAACCCTTCTTCGCTCAATCTAAAAGCTGTTTGTTTGTTTACTCGATTTGATTGCCACCACTTGTGAGAAAAAAGTTTTACGTTGGCATCATCTGTGCTCTTACCCCACTGTTGCAAAAAAATTTTAGTAAGAACATCTCTTTCTATCATTTTATAATTGTACCACTGGTTAATTTTACAACTTGAAAATCTGTTGTACCAAAAGTTAAATTTAATTTTTTTGCTAGGTTGTGTGCGTGTCCAGGATTTGAAAATGAAACTTTTTTATATTTAGGTCCCGGATAAGATGTAAGACTATTAAAACTTTTTAGGTTAAAAGGCTCGCCCTTATAGAAAACAGCCCATATTGCATCTGCTTCTAATACTTGTTCCGATTTGTATGTTTTTTTATTAGTATGTTCTAATAAAACTTTTGGTTTAGGTCTACTCATATACGTAATTCCAGATTAACTACGTATATATTTATCCTTATTTCTGATCGTTAAACCCACCGCCATCCATAGAAACACTAATTACATCTGTTTCAAAACTGCGTTTTAACTCACTTAACAACGTTTCATGGTCTTGGTTTAGTTTATCTAAACATTCGGTTAGAGCTAAAATAAGCATCCTTGCTTGTTGAATGCTTATTTTTACTTCTTTGCTCTGTGTTTGTTCGGCAGAACGAACTTGCTGAATAAATTGAGTTATAGGTGTTAAGTTAATTTGATTTTGCATTTGCTAGTACTTGTTTCATTTCAAACTCGGTTTTGAAGGGCCCTTTATAAGGATAGCGTTCAATAGTAATGAGTTTAGGACAATGGCTCTTGACCCAACCTTTGTCAAATTTAATGATATAATATCCTGCACAGTATAAACTCTTACTGGCATTTGATTTTGTGAACAACGGTAATCTTCTTTGAACATCATACATTGGATTGTATGGTTTACAACTAGTAGGATAACCGTGACACTCGTTTGGAACAGCAGATGTTACTTTTACTTTTTCGTTTTTTAAAAAGAAGCCACTACCAAATTCTTTAGTAAGTTCGTCTTTTTTGTTAAACATAACTTCGCCGTTATGTGTGCTTAAGATAAATTTGTTATTATCTTTTCTCTGTAATGTAGCAATCTTATTACCGTCTTGTTCGACGATCCAAAATTTTCCATCTACAATAGGTTTTGCATGTATCTCTGTCATATTGTTCTCCTTGCACCCCTCAGTTTTGTTTGGGCATGTTGCGGTGTATATACATACTGTATCATACATTTTGTTCTCCTTGTACTAGGCCCCGTAGGCACCTTAATAATGTACGCATATATTTATCTTTTAAAAATGCCCTTAATCCACTGCACTAAATTGTAGTATCTAAAGTGGTAATCAGTTAACATAGGCGTACGATGCGGGCAACGCCCTTGTTGCCAATCGCAATTAATTCTAATTTCATCACCGCATGTTGTACATTTACTCATCGTAAGGCTCCACGTTTTCTTCTAATACAGCAGTATCGCCGTAGCCATTAGCATCTACTAGGTCAATTTTTACAGGTCCAAGTATAGCTACATGATCATCTTCAATTTCCCATTTGTGATCACCGTCGTATATCCAAGCAGTACCCCACCGGCCGTCTTCGTCCTCTTTTTCACCTCGGAGTATAGCTTCAATTTCTGCTTTTTCTTCTTCAGTAAAACCATCATCGTAAGTATTGCCGTCCATGTCCCAACAACCAAATTGTACATAAACTGAAATAAGATCGTCAAGCTCACACCCCCATCCTACTTCTGGACGACAGTGAACACGGTCAGTTTCAAACTTCCAAACAGGTTCATCTTCTGGACGAAATGCTTGACCCCAGCGCCATACTTCTGTAACATCAAAACCGCGTATTCTGCCATTTGGCAAACGTTCAAATACATCTACGAAGTATTCGACGCTTTTCTTTTCAAGCGGAGTAATACGATAAAGTTTTTCCATTATTCGTCCGTAAATTCTACACAGTTGCCGTCTTCATCGGCTATAACAATCTTGACTTGATTACCGTCTGCATCTTCAATTAGGATAGGTCCCCAGCACCATGCTTCCGATTCGTCAAGCATCCAGCCTTCTTGATCCTCTAATACTTCATAAACACCTTCTTCTGCAATAAGTTCTTCTAGGCGTTCAATTTCTTCATCATCCATTTCTTCGGGCCATTCCCAATCTTCCCAACAGCCGTCATTCATTCCTTCAAGCTCTGAGCTTTCGATATTAGGTCCAGAAAGACTGTACATATTAACACTATCTTTCTTTCCATCTCCTCCAGGTACGTATTCAAACTCAAATTCTGGAGGATTGTCGTCTGTAGTTTCTACATAAAAACTAGCCCAACGAAACCCAGTTTTACGTTTAATAGTCATGCCATCCTTAATATAAATCTCATGCTCTTCGCAGGATTTTTTATAATAAGTAGATACTTTCCAATTAGCCATGATGTTCTCCTTGATATTTTGCTTGAAACGGATCTGCGTATTGTTGAATGTTATCTGCAACTTTTTTCATGTCCCAGTTATTGCAGAATTTTAGTAATCGAATCCCAACTTGCGAAATGTCTTTTGGAACACAATCGACTTCTATAGTCTTTTTAATAAGTGTTTTAATCTCGTCAGGTTGGTGCGACAAATCGATTAGTCTCCGATTTCTCTCATAGTCTTCCAGAACTCTGTGCTCTTTTCCTTCGTGGTCAACCCATCTCTGTAGCATGAGATTGTTCCACGCAAATCCTTTGCTTTTACGATCTTCGAACGCTTCAGTAAGACCCACTTTGTTTTTAGTGCCTTTAACACGCACACCTGGATA